>QFCS01000220.1_pt1 | contig 30161 bp, 23 predicted proteins | sample 3576561 | NCBI WGS metagenome assembly QFCS01 | reverse complement strand
GTCCTGGTCGATCTGCGTGAGGCCCACGGCGGGGTTGATGACCACGGGGAAGAAGCCGATGAGCGCGCCGATCAGCATGTTGGGCAGGATGCCGTAGCCCAGCCACATGAGGAACAGCGGCGCGATGGCCACCTTGGGCAGCGTGTTCACGAACACCAGGAAGGGCGTGAGCGCGCGCGAGATGCCCTGCGACCACGCGATGGCCATGCCCAGCGCCACACCGGCCACGCCGGCGATCACGAAAGCGCCGAGGATCTCCACGCCGGTGATCCAGGTGTGGCTGAGCCAGGGGATCTCGTCACTGAACATGGCCTGCCACACGGCACGCGGGCCGGGCAGCAGGTACTCGCGGATGTCGAACAGGGTGACCGCGAGTTGCCACAGCAGGACGAAGCCCACGAACAGGCCCACGGCGGGCAGGTAGTGGACGGTCCAGCGCAGGAGCTTGTTCTGGGTCATGGTGGGTTCCTTGTGACGCAAGGCTCAGGCCAGCCAGCGGGTCAGCCCGTCAGCCACGAAGGCGTCGTCGGCCAGGTCACCGTGCTGCGCATACACGCGGTCGATTTCCTCCTTCTGCCCGGGGCTTAGGCCCTCGTTGGGGTCCAGGCACCAGGTGCCTTCGAGCAGCCCCTGGCGGCGCAGCACCTCGTGGCAGCCGGCAATGCAGCCGTGAAAGTTGTTGGCGACGTCGAAGAAGGCGCTGTTGCAGTCGGTGACGCGGCTGTCGAGCGCGAGCATCTCGGCGCTCACCGACGGGCCGCTGGCCGCCTCTTGGCATTGCCGCAGCAGGCGCACCGCGCCCGAGGTCCAGACGGACCAGTGACCGAGCAGGCCACCACGGAAGCGCACCGTCACGGGCTGGCCGTCGCGCATCACGGTGAACGGCGTGAGCAGGTCCAGCACGATGTGGTCGTCGTTGCCGGTGTAGAGCGTCACGCGGTCCTCGGCGCGCGCCGCGACAACGCCGCGCACCACGTCGAGCGTGCGGTAGCGGTGGAAGGGCGCGACCTTGATCGCGACCACGTTGGGGATGGCGGCGAAGCGGGCCCAGAACGCGGCGCTGAGGTCCATGCCACCGACGGCGGGCTGCAGGTAGAAACCGATCAGCGGGATCTCTTGCGACACGGCCTCGCAGTGCGCGATCAGCGCGTCTTCGCTCTCGCCCTTCATGGCGGCCAGGCTCAGCAAGCCGGCGTGGTAGCCCAGGCCCAGGGCCAGGCGCGCTTCGGCCGCGGCCTGTTCGGTGCGGCCGCAAACGCCGGCCACCATGGCGAGCTCGCGGCCGGGGGCCACCCAGTCGCGCGCGGTGTCGATGGCCAGGCGCAGCACCTCTTCATACAGGCCGACCTCGCGGATGGCGAACTGCGTGGTGTGCACGCCCACGGCCAGGCCGCCGGCACCGGCGTCCAGGTAGTAGCGGCTGAGCGCGCGCTGGCGGCGCACGTCGAGCTGGCGCTGCGCGTTGAGCGCGAGCGGGTGCGCGGGAATGGCCAGGCCCCGGCGCAGCAGCGCGCGGGTGTGTTCGACTTGGGAGGCAGTGAGGCTCATGGTTCAACCAAATTCGGGACCGGCCAATACGAACAGGCGGTCGTTGACAGAGGCGATGGGGGCGGCGCCGAGCGACATGCGCACGAAGGCGCGCTGGCGCGCGAAACCGGCCTGCTCCAGCCAGGCGCGCAGCGCGGCCCAGCGTTCGGGCACATCGAGGAACACGCGGCCGCTGGCGCCGGCCAGCGCGGCCTGCAGCAGCGAGAGCGCCGAGCTTTCGTCGTCGGCCACCAGCGGGCCGATCTGCGTGGCGCGGCGGCCTTCGCGGGCGATCACGAAACCGGTGCGCGCCGGCGACAGGCCCACGCGCGTGCCGGCACGTTGCAGGAAGTCGGTCAGCAGAAAGCCCCGGCCACAGCCGTTGGCCTGGGCGTCGAGCGCCGACACCGTGGCGGCATCGGCCGGCGGCGCGGGGCGCGGCGCGGCGGCGGCATCGGCGACCGTGCCTTCCCAGCGCGCGAGCGCGAAACCGTCCTCGAAACCGATGCGCAGGTAGGCCTGTTGCCCGGCGGGCGTGGCGTCCAGCACCGGCGTGGCGCCGAGCGAGCGCAGGTGCGCCACGCAGCGCGCCATCAGCGCGGTGGCCAGGCCCCGGTGTTGCCACGCGGGGTTCACCAGCACCATGGAGACCCAGCCGATGCCACCTTCATACGGCAGCGCGGCGGCCGTCGCCACCAGCGGGCCCGCATCGCCATCGCGCAGGCCGAAGACGCGGCCCTGCGTGATGAACAGGCGCCAGTCGTCGGCGGTCTGGTTCCAGCCCGCGGCGTCCGACAAAGCGAGGCCCTCCGGCACATCGTCCGGACCGAGGATGACCGAGGTCAGAGCCTCAGAAGGCGCCATCCCGGACCTCGAACTTGGTCGGCTTGCCGTGCGCCGGCTGCTCGCGCTTGACCCAGTCGGCCACCCAGTCGAGCATCGCGCCCAGCGGCACCAGCGGGTAACCGAACAGCTTGCCCGCCAGCGTGGTGTCCGACAGCAGCGCGGTGGCCGCCTCCTGCCCACTCACCTGCGCCTTCACGCCCAGGCGCTCGGCGAACTCGTCCACCAGCCAGCGCACCGAGAGCGTTTCCGGCCCGGTGCAGTTCACCGGCGTGGCCGGCACCGTGCAGTGGCGCAGGCAGCGCAGCACCTGCGCGTTCGCATCGCCCTGCCAGATCACGTTCACGTGGCCCATGGTCACGTCCACCGTCTCGCCGCGGTGCACCTTGGAGGCGATGTCGTACAGCACGCCGTAGCGCATGTCGATCGCGTAGTTGAGGCGGAAGATGCGGCCCGGCGTGCCGTGCTGGCCCGAGAAGTACTCGAACATGCGCTCGCGCCCGATGCACGACTGCGCGTACTCGCCCAGCGGTGCGGGCGGCGTCTTCTCGCTCGCGCCCTGGCGGCCCACCGTGGTCAGCGGGTAGATGTTGCCGGTGGAGAAACCGACGATGCGCGACTCGCGGAAGGTGTCGGCCACCAGGGCCGGCACGTGGGTGTTCATGGCCCAGGTCAGGGCCTGGTTGTCCTTGGCGCCGAACTTGTGGCCGGCCGCGAAGATGATGTTGGGCACGCGCGGCAGCGCCTCGATGGCGGCGCGGTCCAGCAGGTCGGCGGCGATGGTCTCGATGCCCCAGGCTTCCATGCGCTGGCGCACGGCGGGGTCGCTGAAACGCGCCACGCCGATCACGCGCTTGTGCGGCGCGGCGTTCTTGGCCAGGCGCGCGAGCGTGGGGCCCATCTTGCCGGCCACGCCCAGGATCATGATGTCGCCGTCCACCTGCGCCAGGTCGTCGATCAGGGCCTGGCTCGGCCGCGACAGGAATTCCTCCAGCGCCTCGACCGACTCGAAACGAGCCGGCAGCTGCGCGGGATCCAGCAGTGTGACAACGTTGCCTGACATGGCATGACCCTTTTCTCAAACGCGATGGGATGAGCATATGGGCGTGTCAACTTCGTGTCAACCGTTTGGTTGAAATCGAGACAAAGGGTTTGCCCGGATGCGTTCGCGCCCTCGAATGGTGCGGTGGAATCAGGCGCGCAGACCGGCCATGGCGAAGGCCACGACGTGCGCGCGGTAGGCGCCCACCGCGTCGGCCGACGAGAGATCGCGGCTGAAGATGGACGACAGGGTCAGGCGGTTGGAGAAGAAGAAATACGACATGCCGGCGACCGAGATGTAGAGCTCCACCGGGTCGATGCCACGGCGGAACACGCGCGCGCGGATGCCGCGCGCCAGGGTCTTGGCGATGAGCTCGATCAGCGGCGAGTTGGTGTCGCGGATCGCGCTGGAATCGCGCACATGCCGCGCGCCTTGCGCGTTCTCGTGGTTGAGCAGGCCGATGAAGTCGGGGTGCTCGGCGAGGTAGTCGAACGAGAAACCGATCAGCCTGGCCATCGCCTCCTCGGGCTGCATGTCGCCCAGCTTCAGGCTGCGTTCCTGCGTGCGGATCTCGGTGTAGACCACCTCGAGCGCGGCGCGGTAGAGGTCTTCCTTGCTGCCGAAGTAGTAGTAGATCAGCTGCTTGTTGACGCCGGCGCGGGCCGCGATCTCGTTGACGCGCGCGCCCGTCAGCCCCTTGGCGGAAAACTCCGCGCGGGCCGCCGCGAGGATGGCCGAACGGGCGGCGCTGCTGTCGGCATCGGTGGGGCTGGAAGCGGAAGCGCGGCGTGGTGGCATCGTGGGTCTGCGGCTGGCTGGGCGATGGGGCGGATTATGTGCACGGTCTCTCGTTAGGTTGAAAATCGCATCACTTGAACAAAAGTAATGCGAATATTAAACTCATACTTCATGAACCAGTCTGACCACATCCTCGAACTGGCCCGGCACCGGCGTGTGCTGCGGGCCGCGGACGTGCGCGAGCAGGGTTGGTCGCCACAGCTTCTGATCCGGCTTCACCACGCAGGCAAGCTGCAACGGTTCGCGCGGGGCCTGTACGGGCTGCCCGACGCCGACATCACCGAACATCAAACGCTGATCGAGGTCTGCCAGCGTGTGCCAAAGGCCGTGCTGTGCCTGCTGACTGCGCTGCAATTCCATGAGATCGGCACGCAACTGCCGCACGATGTGTGGATCGCGCTGCCCGAGGCAACGCAGGCACCGGTGCTGAGCTACCCGACGCTGCGCATCACGCGCCTGCGGGGCGCCGCGTACAGCGAGGGCATCCAGACCGTGATCGACCACGGGACGCCCATCCGCGTGTACAGCGCGGCCAAGACGGTGACCGACTGCTTCAAGTTCCGCAACAAGATCGGCCTGGACGTGGCGCTGGAGGCACTGAAAGACGCCTGGCGCACCCGCAAGGTCACCATGGCCGAGCTGAGCCACTTTGCCAAAATCAACCGGGTGGAGCGTGTCATGCAGCCCTACTTGGAGGCGGTGACGCAATGACCGGCAACCGCTCGGCATCCATCCTGGCCCGGCTGCTGACGCTCGCCAAACAGCGCGGTGATGACTACAACCTGCTGCTCAACCGGTTTGGCACGGAGCGCCTGCTGGCTCGCATCAGCCTGTCTCCCCATGCCGACCGCTTCCTGCTCAAAGGCGCCCTGCTCTTTGCGCTGTGGTACGACACCCCGCACCGCCCGACAAGGGACGCCGACCTGCTGGGCTTCGGCCCCGACGATGAGGCCAACCTGATCGCCACCTTCCGCGAAGTCGCCGCCATGGACCTGGGCGACGGCATGGTGTTCGACCCCGACTCCGTGAAGGCCGATGCCATTCGCGAAGACAACACCTACGGCGGCACCCGCATCCGGCTGATGGCACGCCTGGGCTCCGCGCGCTGCGCCCTGCAGATCGACGTGGGCTTCGGTGATGCCGTGACGCCGGGACCGCAGACCGTGGCGTACCCCACCTTGCTGGGGGACTTTCCAGCCTCCATGCTGCGGGTGTATCCGGTCTACACCGTGATCGCCGAGAAGTACCAGGCCATGGTGATGCTGGGGCAGGCGAACAGCCGCATGAAGGACTTCTTCGATCTCGCGGTGATTGCCCGGCGCACGGAACTGGAGGGCGCCACGCTGGCCGCAGCCATCGCCGCCACCTTTGCCCGGCGCCAGACGGCACTGCCGACCGAGCGGCCCTTGGCACTGACCCGGCAGTTCAGCGAAGACGGCGCCAAGCTGCGCCAGTGGCAGGCCTTCCTGAGCAAGAACCGCATCGCGGCAGCCAGCCTTGGAGACACCGTCGCGTTGCTGGATGACCTGCTGTGGCCACCCACCGAGGTCGCCGCCGCCCACAGTCAGGCAACGGCCACCTGGCGCCCTGAAGCCTCACGGTGGGTATGAGCAGCGGGTCCGGTCAAGGCAAACGCGCGATCTGTTTTTCGAGCAGGCGGTAGAAGCCGTCGATGTCCACCGCGTTGACCCACAGCGTGTTGGCCTTGCGCTTGGTGTAGCCGCGGAAGTCCACCACGGTGGCGCCACTGGTGAATTCGCCCCGGGTCTCGATGTCCACCGGCACGCGCGCGCCCTTGAACAGCTCGGGCTGCAGCAGGTAGGCGATGACGCAGGGGTCGTACATCGGGCCGATCTTCACGCCCCGGCGGCGCATGGCGTAGTCCATGGCCGAGTCCAGGATGTCGGCCACCACCTTGCCGGCGTTGTTGCCCATCTGGCGGAAGGGCGCGATGCGCTCGGGCGTGACGAGCACGCGCCGCGCGGCGTCGTGCGAGATCGCCGTGACCGGCACGCCGCTGCGGAACACCACCGACGCGGCCTCCGGGTCGGCATACAGGTTGAAGGTGGCGGCCGGCGTGATGTTGCCGCCCACGCCCCACGAGCCACCGAGCACCACCACCTCGCTGATGGCGGCCTTGATGTCCGGCGCCATGTTGAGCGCGGCGGCGATGTTGGTGAGCGGGCCCAGGCCCACCACCACCACGCTGGCGGGCGCGGCGGCGCGCAGGGTGCTGATGAGGTAGTCCACCGCGTGGCCGGGCGCGAGCGGGCCGCGCGGCTCGTGCAGCGTGGGGCCGTCCAGGCCGGTCTTGCCGTGCACGTCGTCGGCGAAGATGGGGTCGCGGATCAGCGGCCGGGGGTAGCCGGCGTACACCGGCACCTCGGTGCGCCCGGCCCAGTCGCGCACGCGGCGCGTGTTCTTCTCGGTCACGCTCAGGGGCATGTTGCCCACCGAGACGGTGAGCGCGCGCACGTCCAGCCGCTCGGGCGCGGCCAGCGCGAAGAGCAGCGCGATGGCGTCGTCCTGGCCCGGGTCGGTGTCGATGATCACGGTGCGTTTCGTCGCCGGAATGGCTGGCAGCTGCTGCGCCGCCACGCCCAGCAGCACCTGGGTCTGCGCGTCCTGCGCGAACGCGGGCAGCAGGCCGGTGGCGGCCACGCTGGCCAGGGCCAGCGAACCGGTGGAAAGAAAACCGCGACGGGAAGCCAGGTCGATGGGCATGTTGTTTCAGTCCTTCAGGTTGAGGGTGGGCACCAGCTTCTGGTTGCGCGCGAATTCGGCCTGGGCAAAGCTGCCCAGCGCCTCGGGTGAACCACTGCCCGGCAGGGCGCCCTGCTCGGCGAGGCGGGCGCGCACGTCGGGGTCTTTCAGCGCATCGTTGAGCGCGTCGTTGAGCTTGCTCACGATGGCGCCCGGCGTGCCCTTGGGCGCGAAGATGCCGGTCCAGGTGAGCACGTCGTAGCCCTTGAGACCGGGCATCTCGTCGAAGGTGGGCACGTCGGGCAGCGAGGCGATGCGCTGCTTGCCGGTCACGCCCAGCGCCTTGAGGCTGCCGGCGCGCACGTGGGGAATGCTGCTCGCGCTGACCAGCATGGCCAGGTCCACCTGCTTGCCCATCACGTCGTTGGCGATCTGCGCGCCGCCCCGGTAGGGCACGTGCGTGACGAAGATGCCCGAGCGCTGCTTGAGCTGCTCCATGGCGAGGTGCAGCACGGTGCCCACGCCCGAGGTGGCGTAGGTGTACTTGCCGGGCTCGGCCTTGGCGAGCTTGACGAAGTCGGCGTAGTTCTTGATCGGCAGGTCGGTGCGCGCCACCAGCAGCATGGGCGCGGTGTTGAGCATGCCCACGGGCACCAGGTCCTTGAGCGGGTCGAAGCGGTAGGCCGCCGGGTTGGCCAGCTTGCCGATGGCGATGGCGCTGTCGGGCCCGGCCACCAGGGTGTAGCCGTCGGGCGCGGCGTTCACGGCTTTCTGCAGGCCGATGGCGCCGCCGGCACCGGCCACGTTCTCGATCACCACGGTCTGGTTGAGGCGCTCGCCCAGTTTGGTGGCGACCTGGCGGGCGATGAAGTCCACGCTGCCGCCGGCCGTGAACGGCACGATCAGCGTCACTGGTTTGGCCGTGGGCCAGGCGGGGCCCTGGGCGTGGGCCGAGAAGGCCAGCAGCAGCGAGGCGGCGAGGACGAGGCTTGAGCGTTCGTGGGCCATGGGGGTCTTTCAGGTGGGGATGGAAGCGGAAGAAAAAGAAGTGGCGCGCAGCGCGTCGAACTCGGCGGACCACTCGGTGCGCCAGCGGCGGCGCTGCGTGTCGTCGATCCACGCGCCGTCCAGGCCGTTGTGCATGAAGCCGCGCAGGTCGTCGAGGTGGAAACCGAAGTCGCGCACCATCATGGTCCACGCGCCGGTGGGCGTGACGTGGTGCAGGGTGGGGTCGTCGGTGTTGGGGTGGATGCGCAGGCCCAGGCCGGGCATGCGGCGGATCGGGTGGTCCAGCGCCCAGCGCTCGGGCGGCAGCGTGCGCAGGTAGTAGGAGTTGGTGGGCACCACGGTGAACAGCACGCCGCGCCCGGCACAGTAGCGCGCGAACTCCGGGTCGTCCACCACGGTGTAGCCGTGGTCGATGCGGTCCACCTGCAGCAGTTCCAGGGCGGTGCGCACGTTGGTCCAGGGCATGCCGAACTCGCCCGCGTGCGCGGTGGTCTTGAGGCCGGCGCGCCGCGCGTTCTGGTACGCCTGCGCGAACAGCTCGGGCGGGCGCTCGTTCTCGCGGTAGTCGATGCCGATGCCGATCACCTCGTCGCAGCGGTGCGCGCCGACCCACTCCACCATCTCGGTGGCGGCCTGCGGGCTGGCTTCGCGGTCCACTGCGGCGATGAGGCGGCCCACGATGCCCAGCGGCCGCTCGGCGTCGCGGATGGCCTGCACGATCGCGTCCTGCGCGGCGGCATAGGGAATGCCGGAGACCTGCACCGTGCCGGTGGGGTTCCAGAAGAACTCGGCATAACGCACGTGGTGCGCGGCCGCGTCTTCCAGGTACTCGATGGTGAGGCGGTAGAGGTCGGCCGGGGTGCGCACCAGTTGCGCGTCCAGCGAGCGCAGCACGCGCAGCACGCCCACGGGTTTTTCGCCACGGGTGTAGAAGCCGGCCACTTCTTCGTCCGTCAGCGGCGCGCCGGCGCGGCGGTTCAGCTCGGCGAAGGTGTCGCGCCGCACCGTGCCGAACAGATGGCAGTGCAGCTCCATCTTCGGGATGGCCAGCAGAAAGCGGTCCAGGGCCTGGTCGGCCGGGTCGGTCGTGGGGGGCATGCGGCCAGTCTAGGCAGGCGTGCTTGATAAGAGAAGTTTTAAGTTTCTATAATTTCATTCATCCGATTTATCACCAGGCCGCCGTGGAAAACCCCGCCATCCGCGCGCTCACGCTGCGCCACCTGCAGTTCTTTTCCGTGCTGATGCAGGAAGGCCACTTCGGCCGCGCGGCCAAGCGGCTGGCCATCACGCAGCCGGCGCTGAGCAACGCCATCAAGCAGATGGAGAAGCTGCTGGGCGCGCAGCTGCTCACGCGCAACACCCACCGGCTGGAGATCACGCCGCTGGGCACCGAGGTGCTGGCGCGCACCGACTTTCTCGTCAACACCGTGGACCTGGCCCTGCAGGACATCCACCACGTGGTGCAGCGCGGCCGCGCGCTGGTGCGCGTGGGCGTGATCCCCTCGGCCAGCACGCGGCTGGCGGCGGCGGTCAACGCCTTCAAGCCCACGGGCGGGCCGGCGGTGGAATTCGTCTGGCGCGACGCGCCCTCCACCGTGCTGCTGCAGGAGGTGCGCGAAGGCCGGCTGGACCTGGCCCTGGCCGCCATCACCGAGCCGCCGGGCGGCCTCACCTGCATCGACCTCTTTCAAGACCCGCTGGTGCTGGTGGTGCGGCGCGACCACCCCTTGGCGCGCGAGGGCAAGGCGAGCTGGAAGGCCATCGGCCACGAACGCCTGGTGCTGTTCGAAAGCGGCAGCATGCCCGCGCTGGGCGAGCCGGCGCGCGCGCAGTTCGGCCAGCAGGGCGCGCAGGCGCCGTACCACGTGCGCTACTCGGAAACGCTGTACGCCCTGGTGCGCGGCGGCATGGCGCTGGGCCTCATGCCCCAGCTCTACACCACCTCGCTGCACGACCCCGAGCTGGCCGTGCTCGCGCTGCAGGACCCGCGCATCGAACGCCGCGTGGTGCTGGTCTACCGGCCCGGCCCCATGCGCAACGCGGCGGCGAAAGACTTCATCGACTTCCTGCGCGAGCACCTCACGCAACCGAAGAAGCTGAAGGTGAGGCGCTTCGCGCGCAAGAGCGTCGCCGGACCGAAGGGCTGAGGAACCGCCTCAGTCCAGGCTGACGTTGGCCGCCTTGGCCACCGCGCTCCAGTCCGCCCCCTCGGCCTTGATGACCGCCGCCGTCTCCTCGGGGCTGCGCCCGGTCACGTGCAAACCCTGCGCGTCCAGGCTCTTCTGGAACTCGGGGTCCGAGGTGATGGCCTTGATTTCGGCGGACAGCCGCGCGATCACCGCCGCCGGTGTGCCCGTGGGCGCGAACAGGCCGATCCATGCGTTGCGCGCGGTGCCCAGGCCCTGGTTCTTCAGCAGCGGCACACCGGCGAAGCGCGGCGAGGGCGTGTCGCCCAGCACGGCCAGCGCGCGCAGCTTGCCCGCGTCGATGTGCTGCGCCACCAGCGAGTACGACAGGCTCGACACCTGCACTTGGTCGCCCAGCAGGCCGTTGAGCGCGGGCCCACCGCCCTGGTAGGGCACGTCCACGATGCGCGCGCCCAGCTTCTCGTTGACCTGCGCAATGAACAGGTGCGACGAGCTGCCGATGCCGAAATGGCCCCAGTTCAGCTTGCCCGGGTGGGCGCGGTCGTACTGCACCAGCTCCTGGATGCTGCGGATCGGCAGGCCCGCGCTCACCACCACCGCCGTGTCGATGCGGCTGATCTCCGAGATCGGCGCGAAATCGCCCACCGCGTACGGCAGCTTCTTGTAGATCGCGGGGTTGATCACCAGCGTGTCGCTGAGCAGGATGCACAGCGTGTGCCCGTCGGGCGCGGCGGACTTGCAGGCGTTGGCGCCGATGATGCCGTTGCCGCCCGCGCGGTTCTCCACCATCACCGGTTGGCCCAGCTGCTTCGAGAGCCGGTCGCTCACGCGCCGCGCCACGAGATCCACCGGGCCACCGGCCGCGAGCGGCACGATCACTTTCACGGCGCGACTCGGGTAGGCGGTCTGCGCGCCGCAGGTGCCGGCGAGCACGGCCAGCGCGAGGGTCAGGAAAGGGGTTGTCTTCATGGCTCAGTCCCCTCAGTCCAGTTGAATGCCGGTCTGGCGCACCAGCTCGCCCCAGACCTCGCGGTCCTTCTTCAGGAAGGCGGCGAACTCTTCCGGTGTCTGCGCGCGGGTGCGCATGGCCATGGTCTGGTTCTGCTCGCGCATGGCGGGGGTCTGCATCGCGGCGGTGATCTGCGCGTTGAGCTTGTTGACGATGCCGCGCGGCGTGCCGGCCGGCGCCATGAGGCCGAACCAGGTGAAGGTGCCGGGGTCGCCCACGCCGGCCTCGGTCAGCGTCGGCACCTCGGGCAGCTGCGCGGAGCGCGTGGGCGCCAGCACCGCCAGGGCGCGCATCTTGCCGGCCTTGGCCTGCGCCACGATGCCGGGGTTGCCCACCGACACGTAGAGCACCTGGATGTCGCCCGTGAGGAAGGCCTGCATCATCGGGCCGAAGCCGTTGAAGGGCACGTGCAGCAGGTCGGTCTTGGTGGCGCGCTTGAGCCACTCCATGGTGAGGTGCGTGTCCGAGCCGTTGCCGAACGATCCGTAGGCCAGCTTGCCCGGGTGCTTCTGCGCGTGCGCGATCAGCTCCTTCATGCTGTTCACCGGCAGCGCGGGCGAGACCAGGAAGACCATGTCCGGCACCACCAGCGGCGTGACCGCCTCGAAGTCCTTCGCCGCGTCGTAGGGCAGCTTGCGGTAGAGGTGCGGGTTGATCGACAACGAACTGCCGCTGACCACGCACAGCGTGCTGCCGTCGGGCGGGGCCTTGGCGCAGGTGTCGGTGCCGATGATGGTGTTGGCGCCGGGCCGGTTCTCCACCACGAAGGAGGGGCCGTTCTTCTCGGTGAGGATCTGGCTCAGCAGCCGCGTCACCACGTCGGGCGCGCCGCCCGCGCCCAGCGGCACGATGAGGCGCACGGGCTTGGTGGGGTAGGCTGCCTCGGGCTGTGCCCAGGCGGGGGCCGCGCAGGCCAGGGCCAGCGCGCCGACCGCCAGGCGGCCCAGGCCCATCCAGCTTGTCGTTGTCTTCATGTCTCTTGTCTCCTTGTTATCAAAAATCCGGAACAGGGTTCGCCTAGCCCGAGAGGTGCCGGCCCGCGCGCTGAATGCGATCGGCCAGCAGGCCGGCCGGCGCGCCGGCGGCCAGCAGGATGACCAGCTTGGTCAGGAACAGCTCGCGCTGCGGCGCGGGCACCTGGTCGATCGCGCCGGCGAGGTCGACGAAATCGCGTTCGGCAAAGGTGGCCGAAGAAGAGGCGTTGTCGGTGGTCGTGTTCATTGCAGTTCCTCGGTGCGGGCGGCGCACAGGGCGATGTTCAGGGCCTCGTCCACCTGCTCGGGCGTGGCCTCGCGCCAGCGCGCGGCCACCCGGTTGTCGGGGCGGACGAGATAACAGCTGCCCGGGCGCGCGTCGAACAGCCGGCCCACGGTGCTGTCGGCGTCGAGGCCCAGCACCTGCAGCGGCAGGGCGGCGAAGCGCGCGGCGTCGGTGAAGGCGACCAGCGTGAAGCGCGGGCCGAAGCGGTCGTACAGGCGTTCGCCCGCTGCGCCCACCACGGCATCGGGCACCAACGCGCCCGGGCGGCAGGCGGGCCCGAAGTCGCCGCCGGCGTCCGCCGTGTTGAGCGGGCTGTCGGTGCAGTCGTGCGGTGGCGTGGCGTAGGGGTCGAACAGGTTGCCCAGGAAGTTCTCGCTCAGCGAGAGCGAGAGGATCGCCTCGCGCACCAGCGCGATGCCCGGCGAGGGCGTGGTGATGAAGATGGTGGTGCGCGTGAGCTCGGCCAGCGTGGCCAGCAGCGCGCCCCGGCGCTCCTGCGTGTACGAGTCCAGCAGCTGCGGGTCGGACACACCCTTCACCACGCGCGCCAGCTTCCAGGCCAGGTTGTGCGCGTCTTCGTAGCCGTGGTTCACGCCGCGCCCGCCGAAGATCGGCACCTGGTGCGCCGCGTCGCCCGCGAACAGCACGCGCCCCGTGTTGTAGGTGGGCAGCGACACCGCGTTGGCCTTGTAGACCGAGGTCAGCACCAGCTCGTAGTTCGGCTCGATGCCCATCAGCTCGAAGTGCGCGCGGATGCGCGCGTGCACCTGCGCGGGCTGCATCTCGGTCTCGGCGTCCTGGTCGTCCATCAGCTGGAAGTCCAGCCGCCACATGTCGAACGGCGCCTTGTGCATCAGCACCGTCTTGCCCGGCAGGTAGGGCGGGCTGAAGAACAGGCGCCGGCCTTCGGGCAGCGGCTCCTTGCAGAGGATGTCGTTGATGACGAAGCGCTGCGAATACGAGGTGCCCTCGTAGTCGATGCCCACGCTGCGCCGTGTGAGGCCGCGCGGGCCGTCGGCCGCCACGAGGTAGGCCGCGTCCAGCGTGCAGGCGCCCTCGGGCGTGGACACCGAGAGCCGCACCCCCTCGTCGCCCGCCTCGATCTGCGTCACCGTGTGCTGGTAGCGCACGTCCGACAGGCCGCTGGCCAGCAGCTCGTCGAGCAGCAGCTGTTCCATCCAGCACTGCTGCAGGTTGGTCTGGCCGTGTTTCTCGTGCGGCGGCGAGGCGATGTTCATCGAATGCACCTCCTGGCGGCCATAGAAGGTCCAGCCGGCCGACCAGGTGAGCGACTTCTCGAGCACGCGCTCGCCCACGCCGAGCTGGTCCAGGATCTGCATCGAGCGCCGGCTCATGGCCAGCGCGCGGCTGCCCTTGGAAATCGTGTCGCGCGCTTCGAGCACCACGGTGCGCACGCCCTCGCGGGCCAGGCCGAGCGCGGTGGCCAGGCCGACGGGGCCGGCGCCCACGATCACCACCTCGGCCGATGCGTTGTCCAGGCTGGCGAGCGGTTGGAGCGGCAGGGTTTGCCAGTTGAAATACATGGGAGGTTCTCTTTCTCTCTCAACGAAGAAAAGCGAGCAGGGCCCGGTTGAAGGCCTCGGGCTGCTCCAGGTTGCTCAGGTGGCCGGCGCGTTCGATGCGCGCGTGCGCCACGCCAGGGATGCGCGCCAGCAGCTGTCGCGTGACCGGCTCGGGGTACACGCGGTCCTGGTCCGAGGTGATCACCAGCGTGGGGCAGGCGATCTGCTCCAGGCGGTCGCCCCGGTCCTGCCGCGTGGAGGCGACCAGCACCGCCAGGTAGTTCTTCAGGCGGATGCGCTGCATCGCCTCGGCCGCGGCGCGCAGCGCCTCGGGCGCGGCGTCGGGCGCGCACATGGCGCGGGCCTGGTCCATGCCGAAACTGGCCGGCACCTGCCCACCCTGAAACGCCGCCGATCGGTCGGCGATGAAGCGCTCCACCTCGTCCACCCCCATCGCATCAAAACCCGGGCTGCTGTTGGCCAGCACCAGCGAGGCCACGCGCTCGGGGTGGCGCAGCGCCAGCGAGCGCGCCACGCGGCTGCCCATGGACAGGCCCACCAGGTGCGCGCGCGGCGCCTGGAAGTGGTCCAGCACCGCCAGCAGGTCGGCGCCGAAGTCGCGGTGAAAGTCCAGCGCGCCCTCAATGTCGCCGCTGCCGCCGTAGCCGCGCAGGTCCACGCTGGCGGCGGTGAAACCCTGCTGCGCCAGCGCCTTCATCTGCGCCCGCCAGCTGTGGCGGTCACCGCCCATGCCGTGCACCATCAGCACCAGCGGCCCCTGGCCGGCCACGCTCACCGCCAGGTGCGGCGAAGGCGGCGTGCGCGCCACGGTGATCGTCTGCAAGTCCATGGCCCGGCTCAGCCCCGCGCCGGCAGCGCCAGCGCGTCGATCAGCACGAAGGCCACCGAAGCCGGTTCGGCCGTGCGGTTGCTCCAGCCATGGCTCGTGCCGCGCTGCACCAGCACGTCGCCCGCCCTCAGCAGCGCCTCGCCCTCGTCCATCACCGCCCAGATCTCGCCCGAAAGCACGATGGCGTAATCCACCGACGCGGTGGTGTGCATGCCCACCGTCTTGCCCTTGCGGGTGGCCGAGCCGGCCAGGTCGTGGCCCATCGCGGCGAAGGCCGCGTGCTCGTCCCAGCCGTCCATGTAGCCCGCGTCGGGCGGGAACTGCACCACGCGGAACACGCTGCCGCCGGCGGGCGGGGCCAGCGTCACGTCCCCGCAGGGCTCGGTGGCGTCGCTGTTGTCGGCGGGGGTGCGAAAGGTTTTCCAGAGGTCCGTCACCACCGGTCCGGTGGCCGTCGTCCTCAACACGAACGGCGAAGCGCCGTCCTGCACGATCACCGAGCGGCCCGCCGCGTCGTGACCCGTCACCACACGGCGCACCGCGCCGTGGTTGTCTTTTGCCATGGTCTGTCTCCTTGAGCCGCGATGGTAGGGAGACGAGTGGATATGCGATACATGAAAATCGGCATGGCAGTTCAACGACAATCGTTGAACTCCAACCCGACCCCGATGGAGCCCGCATGGACCTGAAACTGGTGGACTGTTTTCTGCGCGTGGTCGAAGCCGGCAGCATCAACAAGGCCGCGCTCGACATGGAGATCACCCAGCCCGCGCTCTCGCGCCGGCTCAACGCGCTCGAACACGACCTGGGCATCCAGCTGCTGGTGCGCGAAGCGCGCGGCGTGAAACTGACCGAAGCCGGCACCCTGCTCTACAACGGCGCGCGGCCCCTGCTGCGCCAGGCCGAGCTGCTGCGCGACGAGCTCGGGCGCGAGGCGCGCACGCAGGTCTCCATCGGCCTGCCGTTCTCCATGCACCGGCTCATCACCGCGCCCTTTGCCGCCGCCGAGATCCAGCAGCGCTCGGCCGTGTCGCTGCGCATCTACGAAGGTTTCATCCACCACCTGCGCGAGTGGCAGCACCAGGGCCTGGTGGACGTGGCCATCATGGACTTCGAGGAAGGCAGCTCACCGCTGCACGACCAGACCCCGCTGGTGCGCGAGCCCCTGCTGCTGGTGGGCCCGGTGGACGCCGGCCTGCGCCCCGACCGCCCCGCCAGCGCCGAGAAGCTGGGCGCGTGCAAGCTCATCCTGCCCGGCCGGCCCAACCTCGTGCGCAAGAGCGTGGACGCTTACCTGAAACGCCACGGCCAGAAGTTTCGCCGCGCGGCCGACGCGGAGACGCTACAGCTCTGCCTGTCGCTCGTGAAAGACGGGCTGGGCTACACCGTGATGCCCTACTGCGCCATGCACGACTTCCCGCAGATGAGCGAACTCAGCGCCACGCCCATCAAGGGCCTGACCATCACCTGGTCGCTCTACGTGAGCCAGGCGCGCCGCCACAGCGCCGGCGTGCGCTCCACCGCGTTGAGCCTGCAACGCATGATGCTCGGCCTGGTGGAGCGCGGCGAGTGGCCGCTGGCGCAGGCGGTGGCTACTTGAAGAAGCGCTCCATCAGGCCTTCCTTCTTGATCTTGTCCGTGCGGTCCTGCTGCTTCTGCTCGGCCGGGCTCATGGCGGCCTGGTTGCAGCGCGCGGCCGCGCGCGGGAAGTCCTTCGCGCAGGCCTGGGCGCGGCGCTTGGCTTCGTCCCAGCCCTTGGTTTCGCCGTAGAAGCGCACGGCGTACGGCATGGCTTCCTCGGCCCGGCTGAAGTACGCCAGGCCCTGGTCCACCACGCGTTGCGCGGCGGGCACCTGGCGGTTGTCCTTCAGCTTGCTGCTGCGCTCCTTGTAGGTGATCCAGGCGCGGTCGGCCTCGGCGTTGAAGTTCGCTTCCAGCATCTGGCTGGGGTCGGCCGGGCGCGGGGTGCGCGGTGCTGGCGGCGCTTCGTTGGTGGCCACGTACAGCGCGAACAGGGGCACGGCGTGCGAGGCCGTGGGCGCCGCCACCGCCTTGCGCGCCGTCTCGAGCGCGTCCGGCGCGTTCGGGGCGTCGATCACCTTGAAGGCCAGCGCGTAGTTGCGCAGCAGGTTCGCGGTGTTGCGCTCCTGGCGCGCGGCGTCCAGCGGCTTCTGCTTGGCCTCCCGCTCCACGGCGACCGCCGGGAAAGCGGCGGCGGTTTCCGCCATCGCGTCCAGCCGCTTGAGGGTGGAGGGGTGCGAGCCGGCCACCTTCTCGAAGCCCTTGGTGAGCTCGAAGGACAGCTGGCTGGCCGCGGCGGCCACCTCACCCTGCGCGGCGGCGCCGGAGGCGGCAATGCCCTGGTTCAGCGGGTTGTTGGCCGCCGCACCGGGCCGGGCGGCCGGCGCGGTGGCGGCCTGCGCGCGGATCGCGGCCAGCAGGGCTTCCTGCTGCAGTTTCTCGCGCTTCTCCTGCTCGTCTTCCCAGGTGGCCAGCCGCTCCAGAAACGCCTTGATCCCGTGCTCGTAGGAATACCCGAGCTTGTGCGTGAGGCTGAGGCTGAAACGGTCCGCCGCGCTCTCTTCGGACTGGCTGTAGATGGTGGTCACCAGCCCGCGCCCGAGCGAGTAGGTGGTGAGCAGCGTGTCCACCTTGTTCCAGCGCGCCGCCTCGCCGGTCTTGAGCGTCAGGCCCACGCCCAGCCCGAGCACCGAGGTCACGGTGTCGGCGTCGGCCACGGCGCTTTCCAGCTGGTGGTAGTGCAGGTAGATGTGCGCGAACTCGTGGCTGAGCAGGGCGACAAGTTCGTCTTCGCTCTCCATGTCGGTCAACCACGACAGCGAGATGTAGATGTTGCCGGCGCCGGTGGCATAGGCATCGAGCGCGTGGCTGGCCAGCACGTGCACGCCGCCGGGCCAGTTGGGCACGCCGGCGGCGGTCTTGATGCGCGTGAGCAGGCCGTTCAGGTAGCGCTGCAGCTCGGGGGCGTTGACCAGCCCGAAACCGCGGGCGCGCTGGTTGAGCACGTCTTGCCGCACGTCGGGCCAGGTGCGCGCCACCGGCGGCGGCAGTTCGGCCAGCGGGTTGCTGGGCCCCGAACCGCGGATCTGGGAAATGACGGGCAGCGAGGCAATGCTCTGCGGCATGGTTTCGCAGCCGGCCAGCAAGCCCACCGCGAGCAAAGCCACTGCCAGCGCGGGTGCGCCACCACCCGGAAGCCGGCGACGGTCAGCACGCATTCTTGCCGGCTCCGGGGGTGCTGCTGGTCTGCGTGGTGGGCGCGATGCGGGCGGTGGTGCAGCCGGCCGAACTCCCCCGGCTGATGCGCACCTGCGGCCCTCTCACCCAGTAATCTCTCCCTTTGTAGTTCACCCGGTGATGGCCCGCCTTGGTCTCCAGCACGTTCATCGGCAAGTCAGCCAGCGTGGCCCGAGTGTCCGTGCCCGAGTCGCCCACGTTGTCGTACAGATCCAGGGTGGTCTGGTTGCTGGGCATCAGGCCCACGATTTGGGACTGCGCCACGGCCCATGGGCTGGCGAGGACCGCGAAAAGACCGATTGCGATGACCTGATTTTTCAAGAGACACCTCGCCTGAAATCTCAAAACAATGGGTGAATTCACATGGAAGGCGTTGCCCGCCTGGGCGGCGCAGTGGACTCGAACAGAAAGTTCTTCAAACGCCGGGCGACGTTCAACCCCTCGGCCACCAGCGTCATGCCCACCAGTTCCGCAACCGGCACCATCCCGATCCGAAAAACTTTTTGTAACAACGCGATCAGAATCATCGCGGCAATGGTCTGCAGCGTCAATCGAACGATCCAGCCCAGCCCCTTCAAAAGCCGCGGGGTGGCCCATTTGGCCCATTCGGGCGATGCCCGGTAGCGCCTGCGCCAACGCTGAAAGTCCTGAAACGCATGGAGGTGGCGCCAGAACGCCCACACCCGGCGCCGAACCAGATTCCACAGCAGGTGGACCAGAAAGACCACGGCCACTACCACCAGGGACGGCAGGAACAGCTCCTTGCGCGAGGGCTTGTCCCATTCGGCGCTGACCAGGTACCCGTCGCCAAAGGTCAGGAAATTGTCCAGCGCCATGGCGTGCACGTGAATCCCGGGCAGCAGCCCGTGCACGGGCGAGTGAACAAAGTCGTTGTAGCCCGGCACGTTCGCCCCCACCATGACGAACTTGTCCTTCAGGTGGGCATTGATCTCCACCGGGTTCATGACATTCAACTGGTCCATCGACAAGGTGGCGTGGTAAGGGCACAGCGGCAGCTTGTCCTCCGGCTCCCAGAGTTTGCGCAACACCCCGGGAATCAGGCGCGACCAGCTCGGCTCACCCCGCATGCAGTTCTTCAGGGTCGCGGCGCGCTGCTCTTTGGCCGAGTTGAGGCCCCACACCAGCGCCATCGGGCCCACCTCCGGGCCCAATTGCTTGTCCAGTTGGGCCATGGCCAGGGCGGCGCTGCGGTAGGTGGGATCCTCCGGGCCGCCCGGGCCGGTGCGCCAACCCTCGACGGTGCGGTGGCGGCTCAGCTCGTAGGTCCAGGCCAGGCCGTCGAGCGGATCGGGGAAATAGTCCACCCCCACCAGGGTGGCGCACGCCGCCATGCCCTTGTCATTCATGAGTTCCTTGCGCACCGCCAACGGTGTGAGCCCGTTGGACGGCAGCGCCGCCAGAAACACCGGGACCGCATGCTCCTTTTTCTTCGGGTTCTGGATCTCGCACAGCGCTTGGGCCAGTTGCGAGATCGTCTTGTCGTCTCGCACCTGGCCGAACGTGATGTCCAGAAAAATGGCTTTGGGCAGCGCGTTCGTGTCTGCCACCAGGCGCTTGAGGTTGCTGGCGTGTTCCCCGTAGCTGATGGGCCAGGCGCTGCCCGTGCCGGTGAGAAATTCTTCGTCGTACAGAAGAACGGTGATCTGGTCGCGGGCTTGCGGGAGATAACTCCATTGCGCGGTAAGCGGCGCCTGGGCCCGGGCGAGGAAGCGCGTCAACACCGCGCCCTTGGCATTCAATGCATCGCCGATCGCCAGAAAGACGATCGACACCAGCATGAGCATCACGACCGACAGCAAAAGAATGGGCCACCGTGGGCAGCGCCATTGCTTGCTGTTGTCGCAAAAACTCAAAGCCTCCTTCAGCCACTGGAAGCGCGCTTGCTCACCCACATCAGCCCCCCGCCCAATGCCATGCGATCAGCCATGATCACGGACCGCGCCGCCAATTGCAAGCAAATGTATGCAGCACGCGATGCGCGGCCGGCCGGCCGGGGGGCGCGCCGGCTAGGGGCGCGGCAGCGGTGCGGGGGAGAGCCCCTGGCGCATCAGCAGCTCCACGCTGCCGCCGCCTTTCGGCGTGCCGGGGGCGTTGTTGTTCTTGTCGCCATCGCTGCCGTCCAGAAACACGAACTCGTCGCAGGCCGCCACGAACGCGGGCGAAGCGCTGTGCTGCCCGAAGCCGTAGACCACGTGTCCGTGCTCCTGAATGCGGCCCACCAGGCCGACGAAATCGCTGTCGCAAGAGACGATGCAGATGCCGTCCACCCGGCCGCGGTGCAACCGCTCCATCACGTCCATGATGAGCGCGGCGTCGCTCGCGTTCTTGCCCTGCGAATAGTGGAACTGCTGCACCGGCCGGATGCCCAGCGGATGCAACCACTTCTTCCAGGAGAGCAGGAAGTCGGTGGTCCAGTCGCCGTACGCGCGGCACAGCGCGGGCCTGCCGCGCTGGTTCACCAGCCGCATGAGCTGCTCGGCGTGCTGGCCGCTCACGTTCTCGGCGTCGATGTAGACGGCCAGGCGCGGGCGGCGGCGATGGTGGTGGGAGAGATGAGACGAAGAAATGCGGGGATGTTGCATGTGCCTTCCCTATCAGGTGGGTGATACCACCGCCCCCTTTGTGAGGGGGCGGTGGCCCGAGTGGGTTGGCATACCGGGACGACAATTCAACACCGGCGAGCCTTGCGGCTCCCCGCCCGGGCCACCAAAAAATGGAGGCACAGACGGAGATAGCCGCAACGCGCGAGCGATGCAGCTATCTCTGTGAATTGTCGTCTTCGGGATGCCAATCCCGGTCGTACTTTCGATGTACAACGCAGAAAGTATAGGCGAGGGCTGTGGAGAGAAGTGCAAGGCTTTGGCGAAGAGGCAGGTGCTCAGCAGCGGCGTCGTTGGTGTCCCAATGACGATGCATGGCCAGACTGTCAACCTCGACGAACAACGGCGTGATTAGGCTGCTACTCGCGACCGGAGGGCGCTACAAACTGGTTACGGTCGTTCAGTTCCGGAGGGCAAACGGCCGCTCAGTCTGAGTGCTCATCGGTCACAGTGAGCCAAAGTAACAACGACAAAAGCGCCGAAGATTGATTGACCTCGTTAGCGCTTACTAGAGTCATGCTCTGGCTCGCCTAACCACGGCGGGACGCGAATTTCAGGACGATCTTCATCGCTGTGCGCCCATGTCAGATCCGCGACAAGAAAGTCCAGCCAAGCTGGTTCCAGACGCCGCTCGCCCGCTCTTGGTGCCGGTTGCTGATGCCGGTCCTTGAGCCACGCCAAGATTCGCTCGCGGACGGCGCGTGGATCACCAAAGAAGTCTTTAAATTTCTCCACTTTTGGTCCGCCTATCTCTGGGCTCAGCATTCCTTTCTGCTTGTCGTCGAGCAGGCCCTGCAACGCCGCGGCGAACTCCTTTCGGACGTGTAGTTGCCCACACGCTTCCGGGAAGGCGTCATTCGTTAGCATCTCGTGCAACCTCTTGCGCCCCCTGGGTTTCAATTCGTTTGTCAGCGCATTCGCTAGGCCATCGGCGTTTTTCGCCTTGTCTATCACTTCTACAACGGGTAAGTACGCTACCAAGGACATCGGTTCGGGCAACAATTGCGGGCGCGGCTTGCCACTAACTACATGCACAGGGTCGAGATCCACTACCACCAAGGCTTGATCGGCTGCGGACAGGGCCCCCTTGCAGTCTGGCTGCAGAATGCCCTTGCTCCAACCATGGTAAGGAGTCAACAGTCGCACGATGCCAACGTGTTCGGTTTTCACGCTGCTAACCGAGTCAATTCCAATAAAACAGCTACCGCCAACGCTGATCTTGTTGTTGGCGGCATTGCAAAACACGGTAGCTGTGCTGGACGCTAAGACACTCGCTTGGCCGGCATGCCAGTAATCGTTGCTTCGGCTTGTACAGGCAGGAACCAGCAACACGGACCGTCGCTCACGCTGCCGCTGCGCAAACGTCAGTAGTTCACCAAGAGCGATAACGTCGTCATCAACAAGTTTCTGGGCCTCGGATGGGTTTCCACCAAACAGTTGCAACATCTTGGCCAACTCTTGTTGTAACGGCGGTCTGTTAGCTGGGCTAGTCAGCATGAACAGTTCGGAGCAAATCAACTCCATGCAGTAACGCAGCTTCTGAGGGCCATGGACCAACGCCTGAAGCAGCGGGATCAGTTGGCTGGGCGACCACTCCCCCTTCTTTGCGCGGCCCCGAATATGGCGCAGTGCCTCTACCACTTTCTCTTCGGTGTAGAGTGGCTGCAAACTCTTCGCATCAGGCCTGAACAATTCATGGGCAGCAACGGCACGGTACTTTTTGCCGCGCTGCAATTCAATGACTTCCGTGTCACCCTCCAGCCCAAACGGCACTTCCAATGCCTTGTCGGGCTGCCATAGCAGAGTCAGCTTCTCCTTCAGGTGATCGCGACCACCGATTTCCTCGAACTGCCGATAGGTACCCGCCAGTACGGCCAACCCGGGATGATTGACAAGCTGCGCCTTCAACCACGTCACTGTCTCCGGTCGAACTGATACCTCGGGCAAAACTAACAATTCAACCTTGAGGTCTCGGCATGCCTTTAGTACTTGATTTAGCAGCGCCCGGCGTCGATGCTCAGGCCAGGAAATGACCGTCTTGTTTTCGTGCCAACGAAACTCTGAATGTCGCTGAGTCGCGTTGCTAACTGTCTTGATGTCGCCATCCTCCAGATGGGCGCGGAGTACTTCTTGAGACGACTTAGCTAAAGGCAGGCCGCTCAAGCCGGCTTCAGCTATCGGATGAGCGTAACTGTCGTCCACCCGGTACTGAAATAGGGCGACACGAAAGTGGGGGCTGATGCGCGCCTCCCGGTCGTGATCCCTCGCGCCTCCAAGCCTCTTCTGCCATGACTCACTCTGCCATTCCATCAACCGATCCAGGATCAGCGAGGCTGGGATTTCTTCGGCCGAGATCTCAGGCTTCAGCGTCATCCCGGGCGGCTCATCTGCAAGCTTGGTCTGTTGACTTTGTGGGATCGCAGTGTTGTCGGCGATCGCATCTCCGCTCTTTCCCGAATCGTTCAGCACACTAGGTGGAGGTGAAATTCCAATGCCCGCTTCAACGCCCTCCATCGCACTAGATTGAGGTTGCACGAAGATCTCGACGGCCGGCGTGTCTGCTCTCAGATCGACATCAAATCGAGCCTCTGCAACTCCTAGCTGGATATTCGTAGGCCCCACCGGACCGTCAACCGCGTCCTTCACAGCCCTCTGCGGATCGCCCAGCACAGTGGAGGGCGGAGCTGTAACGTCCACATTAACTATGTCGATTGCGTTCGCTTGAGACGGAAACCACTTTCCCAGTTTGATGTCTAGTGTGTGTATGGCCAGCAGGTCATTGTCAGTCGTGCGGCGCGTTTCGGTCCAAACTTTGAGAACCCGGCCACCTTCATTGGGGCGGTACTCTTCGATCGAGTTGGCGTATAGGCTGGTGTACTGAGCCTTGCTCATTTGCCAGCCAGCCCCGGTCGCATCCGTGAATTCATCCGTGTCGCGGCCACGACCAAACGCCCGTCCATGAACGCACACAACACGCATACCTCGCTCGCGATCAAGAGCGCACAGCGCCTCGGGCAGCGCATGAATCATGCTCTCGCATTGCTGCAACGTGAATCTAGGCAACGCGTCGAATGGCCAAGGTTCTTCCGCTGCCTCAGCATCATCGGCGCGGGCGGGCTTGGTCTGCCATGCACTGAGAGCCGAGAAGAGTTCTTTCAATGCCTGCAGATTGAACGCCTGCGCGAAGCTAGCATCGAGCAAGCCGATAAGAGCCAGCATCCATTGCCACGGGCTGGCCTTGCACAGCTCGGGCCAATCCCCATCGAACAGAGCCCTGCGCATGACTCGGTAGTCGCCCTGCGGATCTAGACGAGTCATGTCGGGCATTGCCCAATCGCCTGGCAGATTCAGGCTTTCAGCCATGCGGCGCGAACCCAGATCCGCAGCAAAACCCCAGAGCGCCGCCACGCTGCCGCGCAGGCCAATGCCTACGGTGGCTAGCGCCAACCCCATACGCAGCGATGACGCCAGGGTTTCGGTCTCAGTCTCGCCCGGCGCGGGATAGAGCGCGCGATAGAGGGAAAGCATCAGCGCCGACTCTGGGCGAAGTTGGCCCGCTTGATCGAGTGAGCGCTGCAGCGGAAGTCCTACCGCGGCCCACAATGGAAATCGAGTCAACACATCGGGGAACGTCCGATGCAGACTGTGGCGTAAGTCATCACCACTGCGAGCTTTCATTCGCAAGGCCATGGCCCGGCTCTCGGCCTCCATCAGAATTACATGACGCACCTGCGCATCCAAGCCTTGGCCTGCAGGGAAGTCATGCAATAACTTCAGCGCCCGAATCACCGTTGCAGGCAGCGAAGAAGCCGCGTCACCTGCTATCTCAATATGGGCAGAGGACAAGTAGCTTCCCTGGAGCTTGCGCAGTTGCTGGCGCAGTACATAGTCTTCTAGCGCCCTTGTGACAGGCACCTCGTCGTCGGAATCCTCGTCGAGCAACTCGTCGCGACCGCCAGTCTCACCCGCCATGTCTGCTGCTATACCCAGCACATCGGCAACAGTCCAACCCACGCGCCAAATATTCGCACCTGCCAGCGGCACGTTTTCCGACTGCACCCGTTCATCTCGATCGTGATACCAGGCGCTGACTCCTAATAGATTGCGTGGAACCGGATCTGCCAACAGATGAAGCGTTGTGCTTTCTCCCTCACCTTCTTGAAACAACTGAGGCCGGAAAGGAACATAGGTCGTTCGTTCTTCGTCATCCTCTTGCAACTCGTGCACTGCGAGAAGAGCCAGGAATAGGCGCGCAGCCAAACGAGTCTTCGCTTCCGGGGCATCTTCGACCGAGGCATGCAACTCACTCCACCTCTGCGGATTCAGGCTCTTGCCCCAGCGAATCGTCGAGGCGCCAGTGTCCATTAAATTAAAGTGGGCAGGCCTTGTCTGGGCTGAGCTTGAAGGCGCCCCTTGAAGCGCCACTTGCACGAACTGAGACACATCCTCAGATTTCTCCGGGGTCTCACTGGAGAGTGAGCAACGGTACAGATATCTGCCGTCAACCCCTGCTTCTACATCGATTTCATAGAGCGACGCCGCCCGGTGGTTGAGCACCGGCAGGTGCGAAATCAGCCTCCGCTTTTGAACTCCACCGATGCTCAAGAGCAGTCTTGGAAATTTGGATAAAGCAATCAGTTGCTCATCGCGCCGCGCGCTTCTCACGATAAAGTCGATGGTGAGACCGACTTCCGCCCCATCATTGGCGGCAGAGTCCTTCTCCATTAACTGGTCAATGACACCTTGGGCGAGTGACAACTCAGCGTACTTGGCCAGCTTACGGCCTTTAAGTGCAGCCAAAGGATTGGCTGATGCTTTCATAAGCAGCGTACTCGCCAAGCACAGCCATTCGATAGCCGTTACCTCACGGTCGCCTTGTGGTGCGACTGCCCTTGACATCGGATCGTCGCCCACTAAACGCCCAGCTTTACGAGCCACCAACCACGACCGTCGCCTTACGTGGTCGTGATTTGTGGCTAGTCTCATACCCCCAAAAAAGCCTTCTTGGCAAACTAGTCGGGCCAAAGCTATGCGCTCGCCTCGGCTCTTGTTTCGCTCGGCCAGGAATTGACCATTCGCCTGCCAGGGGCTGGGATCCAACAGCCTGTCCAATCCTTCGACTGCAAAGAGCATGGCGTACCCGCGCTCCTTGAAAGCTGCAGACCAATCTTGCTCCTGACAAACTTCGTCCCAAAGCGTCCAGAAAAACGCCCACGCGGCCATAGAGTCGGCTGGTCGATGTACGGTAGCCACCTTCCACCACAACCAGCGCGTACACAAACCCAAGTCACTGACCCGCATGTCGGGGGCGGTCATCGCCGATTTCACTTGTTCGGAGATGTCCTCGGGCCGATCCATGAGTGCAGGATGCCGGAGCATCTGCAAGGCACATTGACGGTCCACCTTCGGGAGATCGTCGCCCAGACTCCAATCTGACTCGCCATCACCCACGATGGGAGCCTCCCAGGCTGGCACGGACGCCGCCAAGCCCCGCCCGTCATTCAACTGACGCATCACTTGGTATGGGGTGCCGGAGCGAACTCGTTCACCTTTGTGAATCAAGGCAATCGAATGTTCGGAGGCCTTGGCCTGCAGCACTTCGCGTAGCTCCTTCAGCAGAGCCTCGCTATCGGCGAACAGCACCACGTCGTCAACATATCGCGCATAACCTACGCGCGGGCGTTGCTTGCCATTGGGGCCGAGTTCTTCAGAACGAGTACGGCGAATGAACTTGCGGGCCGCGTCGTCCACGGGAAACAGGGCAATGGTACCGATGTAGGCGGACAGCACTGGCCCCTGCGGAATACCGACGACCTCGTCGCTCCGCCGGAGACGTCCCTCTAACTCCGGATCGTGGTACTCGTGACCAAAAATTAGCCCCATCAGCAGGCGCTCCAGCGCACCATCCAGCTCCGAAGAATCGGCAGCCAAACCAAACATGCTGAAGAAGCCCTCAGGGTTATGGTTGCGCAGTGCAGTAGACAACGGCTTCAGAAGCTCCTCCCTCACCACGTAACGCTGGATCGAGTCGTAATATCGTCTGGCGTCCAAGCGTAGTACATGCACCCGAGGGCCAATGGCATGGCACTGGTCCGTCAAGCTACCCATGAAGTCCCGCCAGCATTGGCCAAAGGGCCGAAACATCCCCTGGTCCGACGGAGTCCTATCCCCTTCCAGAACGTCCATGTCGATTTGATAGCCGAAGCTCAAGGTCTTTGGCTCATCCCACTCGGAATCGGGCTCGTTGAGAGCTTCATACGTGCCGGTAACTTCCACGTCCTGTCGAGAGGCATACCAACGCACAGCAGGAATGCACGCCGAAAATGTTTGGCCACTGGCACTCAGGCGATCGTGTCGTTGGGTGAGCAATTCGTTCAGGAAAACCTGCTGCGCATGCAAATCGGCAGGATGTGGCATCACCTTACGGCGTGGATCATCCAGTAGGCCCTTGTCCGCGGTCAGCTTGCGTGGCAGATGCACGGCATCGTAGGGCGCAGCTTGGTGCCACAGGCCATGCCGAAGAGTGGTGCTCAAGCGATCCAACGCTGTCTGATCAAAAAGGTACTCATTGCCATTTATGGTCTGCCATACCTCTTCATCGCAGGGCAGCTCACCGCGACGTGCGCCGTGATAGGCAAGCCTCCTTGCCAATGCGGCGCGGGGCCGCTCCTCATCAAGGTACAAACTACGCTCGATAGGTGGCTTGGTTCCGCCGGAAGCTGTCGAGATAGCGTGCAACTGCCGAGCCCATGGCCAAGGGCTATCTTTGAGGCGCGTTGTAGGGACTTCAGGCAAGCGAGGTCCGTAGAGACGTTTGACAGTCAGTGCCGTTCTGAAAAGGGCCCGTTCGCGCAAGGTAGCGGCCAGTTGATTCCAGCGAAATGCGTCAAGCTCAGACGCATCTTGACTTCCAAGTTCTCCCGCAAGGAGCACCCCTTCGGCGGGCATTTCATAGCCCTGTAACCAGTTGGCGGCTTGCTCAGCGGATGCAAAGCCGCGCAGGCAAGTGTCAGGGTCTTTGCCTAATGCAGGCTTAGTGCGCCAAGGCAGACCTACCCAGCGCAAGTCCACGCCTTGAAGGTCAAGTAGTCTGCGCACCAAGCGATTGGCGCCACCAAAGCCTGCTGAATCGCTGTCTAGAAAGACGCCATACACCAGTTCCCCTCTGCCGGGTGTGTTCTCGGCCAGCGCCTTCAGCAGTTCAAGTTGTCCACTGCTTAGGCTGACGCCCATTAGCGCTACAGCTGGCTGCCCTAGAGATTGCAGTCGTAGCGCGTCTAAAAAGCCTTCAACCAAGAAAAGCCTAGCCGATTGATCGTTCTTCAACGCCTGTCTAACAGCTTTGAAAGCGTCGGTGGCGTTGAATAGATGACTGCTCTTGTCAAAACCCGACGTGAGCAGGTACTTCGCCACCCCTTCCGGGGGTACGCTTTGAAGCGCACGACCTGCAAAACCGACCATCTTGGGCTGTTTGGCATCAGCACTACGAATGGGGATTACTACGCGACCATCGTGGAACGAATCTCGAAACTGGTCCAGCAAATCCAGCTTCCATTGTTCAGGGGAGGACTGGGAACGTAGCCGCTTAATCAGCCCCAGCCCCTCCAACCCATCGAGCAGTTCGGTGCGCTCGCCGAGACTCTTATTTTGTAGAGCTGTTATCAAGACGCTGCGCGTAATGCAGCGCAGCCCCAAGTCATATAAAAAATCGTAATTGAATTCACGTTCGGTACACCATGACTTGAACCTCTCAGCGTCGTGCTGTGCGTTAAATGTACGCAGCGCAAAATCAAGTGCATTTTCTCTGACGGCTGCGCGATCAGCCTGCTCAGTGGACTGACGACGCGGGAGTTGTAGGCCAAATTGATTAGACAGCCATTTCACGGCCGGCAAGAAATCTAACCCTTCAACCTGCTTGACTAGATCAATAGCAGTGCCATGGGCACCACAAGCAAAACAATGAAAGTGTGCAGGGGAGGCACCATCTGCCCGATACAGATTCAGTGAGGGCCGGGTGTCTTGGTGAAACGGACAAAGCGCCCGAGTCTGTATGCCGCGTCGCTCAGTTTCGATGCCAAGCCGTCTGACCACTTCTTCCAGCGGAACCTTGGTCAAAAGACCACTGATGTCATATCGATCCACGTACTCCCCTTTTTCTCAACAAACTATTTGAACCAGCTTGTCAGTTGATAGACATGCATTGTGAACGGATCGACGGATTGAACTCTCAGTGACAGGCTCCCATTCCCATGAGTCTGCCCGGTTACAATATTTCAACCGTCTCAAATGGGGCAATGAGTTTGGGCGCAAATCGCAGCGCTGTTATCACTCAACTACGCTGCGGGTTCATCAGATAACGGACAGCGACTCACCTTCGGTCGTTGAAAAGCTCAAACAAACCAGCGGGATTCACGAGATGAGACAACTCATCGTGAATACAAGCACCGGAATACCCTCAGCCGTTACTTGCTTTCAGCCAACTTGGTCTCAAGCACACCCTTCTTCCCCGCCGCCTCATCTAAAAGGTGCAGCTTGCTCCTCGCAGAACCAAAGCCCATCTTCACCTCCTGCCAGATGTAATACAGCGCCCCAGGCTTGGCATCGATTTCCAGCGTGTCGGTGTTTTCGGCTTTGGACGTGATCGTGTGCTTGCCGGGCGCGACCTCCTTGTACAGGTAGGTGTTGGCGGCCGTTTGGCCCACGGGCTTGCCGTCCAGCTCCACCTCCATCTTCACGGCGGCACCCATCGTCTCATTGCGATAGACGTACACGGCCGCCTTGTCCTTCGGGGCTGCAAACGTCTTGGCTGCGGCGTCCTGTTTGGCGTCGCCCATATTCACGGTGGCACAGCCCACCAGATTGACGACAACGGCGGCAGCGATCAACAGTTTTTTCAAATTACCCTCCAATGGTTTTTATTCGCGGGGAATCCGCGGCGGCCAGTGTAGGGCGTGTGTGCGGAGTTGAAGTGACCTGACACGACATGCCGACATCAAACATGCGGAACATCACATTCCACATTGATGGCCTCAACGGAAGGATCGCTTCCATTACGGCGATCGATTCCTTTCCAGGCTAATCGCCGCATCCATTTCCTCCCTTTGAAAACAACCACTTAACCGCGCTCCCCAGGGTATTCCCGGACATGGAGCGGGCTGGCGCAAGACTTGCAAATCAGCGCGTCGCCCCCCGCCCCTAACAAGCACCGGAGACATCCCGTCATGGAAACCTTCTACGAGGTCATGCGCCGCAAAGGCATTTCGCGCCGCAGCTTTCTCAAATACTGCTCGCTCACGGCCACCTCGCTGGGGTTGGCGCCTTCCTTTGTGCCGCAGATCGCGCACGCCATGGAAAACAAGCCGCGCACACCGGTGCTGTGGCTGCACGGGCTGGAATGCACCTGCTGCACCGAATCGTTCATCCGCAGCGCCCACCCGCTGGCCAAGGACGTGGTGCTCTCCATGATCTCGCTGGACTACGACGACACGCTGATGGCCGCCGCCGGCCACCAGGCCGAGGCGATCCTCGAAGAGATCATGACGAAGTACAAGGGCCAGTACATCCTGGCCGTG
>QFCS01002048.1_pt1 | contig 30276 bp, 27 predicted proteins | sample 3576561 | NCBI WGS metagenome assembly QFCS01 | reverse complement strand
GTCGGCCCGCGCCGATCTCGAACCGTCGGAGGTCTGGCGCCGGGTCGTGCGCGAGGCGGAGCTTGCCGCGCTCAAGGCCGACAACCACGTGCTGATCGATGCGTGGGTGCTGGCCAACGCGTCGGCGCTGCTGCGCTAGATCACATTGCGTTCGGCCGGACTCGCCCGAACGGAACCGCGCTACGAAGCCGGCGTCGCGGGAGGTGCAGCGGCAGATGGCAGTCGCCGCCTCAGGAAATCCTGCATGAGCATGCCGATCTCGGCGGCGTGCGTTTCCAATGCGAAATGGCCGGCATCGAGCAGATGGATCTCGGCGTCGGGCACGTCCTTCCGGTAGGCCAGGGCCCCCGCCGGCAGAAAATGGGCGTCATTCCTGCCCCACGCCGCCAGCAGCGGCGGGCGATGATCGCGCAGATAGGCCTGAAAGGACGGATACAGCACGACGTTGCTGCGATAGTCCAGGATGAGATCGAGCTGGATCTCATCGCTGCCCGGCCGTGCCAGGTAGGCGATATCGAGGGTGTAGCCGTCCGGCGCGACGCGGGAGGGGTCGGCGCCATTGAGGTATTGCCATTGGCGAACCGCCTCGGGTGTCAGCGATGAACGGCATGCCTCGCGGTTGGCGGCCGTCGGCTCGCGCCAGTAGGTCTGCCATGGCTTCCACGCTTCGCTGAACCCCTCCAGGTAGGCATTGCCGTTCTGAGTGACGATGGCCGCCACGCGCTCCGGGTGCTTTGCCGCGACGCGCAGTCCGACCGGAGCGCCGTAGTCGAAGATATAGAGGACATAGCGATCGAGACGCATCGCCTCGAGGAACCCGTCCACGATGACGGCGAGATTGTCGAAGGTGTACGCGAAGCGGCCGCGGGGCGGCGCCTTGGTGTTGCCGAAGCCCGGCAGGTCCGGGGCGATGACGCGATACTCCCCCGCCAGAAGCGGAATGAGGTCGCGAAACATGTGGCTGGCCGTTGGAAAGCCGTGAAGGAGCACGATTGCCGGTGCGGAGGCCGGTCCGGCCTCGCGATAGAATATCTCGACTTCGCCGACCTGAACGGTGCAATAGCTGATGCTCATGTCGCGCTCGCCGCCAGGGGGAGCGTGGTCCTGTCGGAGGGACTCATCGACGTTCCTCGTGTTTGGTCGAAGGCCCTGACCGACTTGTCAGTCGTCACGATCGCGTGCGCGAAGCCGGGGCCGTTGATGTCGTGAGCCGCATGCATGGCTTCCCGGCTGAAGGCCGCCGTCGCGTCCCTCGCCAGCGTGACGTGGTAGCCGAGCTCTGATCCGAACCGCACCGTGCATTCTACGCAGGTACTGGCGAAGCCGCTCGATGGCCAATGCTCCTTGATCAGGATGTCGCCCGGCTGCCAGCGTCGGTGGGGTACGAACACGACGCGAACGGCCGCCCTCCGCACTGCGGCCACGATGGCGCGCAAGTGATCCAGCAAGCGTACCTCCTCGGCAATCTTCTTCGCCATCGGCCAGTACCGGCCGCCCTCTGCCAGGAAGTCATTGTAGGGATCAACCAGCAACAGGGCAGTGGATGCAGGGAGATAGGCGACGCTGGCATCGGCCATGCTCGGCACTCCTGAGGACGTTGTCGGCGGGAAGATGCGGCAGCGCCGGCGCTGCCGCTATTGCACGATGGTATCGGCGCCTCCCGTGACGAAGCTGGCCTCGGAAGCCGTCCGTCGTGATCGCCGGAGCTGCCGCGTACCGATTAACAACTATTCACGACGATTGATTCGATGTTTGCGCCTGCACCAGGCAAGGTCTCCGGCGTCGTCTGGACGAGCGATTTCCGCGGGGATCGCCCCGCACTCGCCGGCGATCCCAGGTCCGTTCGCGGGAGAATGCACCATGCATCAGTCGCCAGGATTCCTCTCCCAGTGTCAGCCGCCTTCCCTCGCCGCCGCCCGAATGGCCACCGCCGCGCCGTCGGCACCGCTCGTCTTCATCGCCGCCGACGAGTCATCGGCGTGCGGGCCGTTGGGCGCAGCGGTTCGAGACATGGGCTGGCGGGTGCGGGAGCTCCGTTCCGCCGGCGCCCTTCTCGCGGAGCCGGAGGCCGGCGTGCCGAGCTGTCTCGTGCTCGATGTCTCGCTGCCATGGTATGGCGACCTCCAGCTCCAGGAGCGCCTTGCTGCCGAACGCGAGGCGACCCCTGTCGTGTGTATCACCGGGGCCGCCGATGTGCTGATGACGGTGAGGGCCATGAGGGCCGGCGCTGTCGACGTCCTGCCGAAGCCCGTTCGGGCCGACCTACTTGTCGATGCCGTACGGCACGCCCTGCAGCGAAGCGAGGGAAGACTGCGGCAGAGCAGGGACGCCAATCGATGGCGGCAAAGCTATGCTTCCCTCAGCCTGCGCGAGCGGCAGGTGATGGCGCTGGTCGCCTCCGGCCTCCTGAACAAACAGGTCGGCGGTGAACTCGGCATCAGCGAGGTCACGGTGAAGGCGCATCGGGGCCGCGTGATGCGCAAGATGAACGCCCGTTCCCTCGCGGAACTGGTGAAGATGGCCTACGACCTCAAGGTCGTCCCCGTGGGCGATGCGCATTGAGCCAGCACCGGCGTCTTCAGCAATCGCGGGCGCTGGAAAGCTCTTCGATGAGCATCTTGGCGCGGCGCAGATCGGTGGTCTCGAAGCCTTCGATGAAGCGGCCGTACACTGAGGCGAGCAGCTCGCGCGCTTCCCGCCACCGTTCCGTCTTCTGAAGATGCCGGGCGAGGCTGAGTGCCGTGCGCAGCTCCCACGAGAGAGCCTCCTGCCGACGCGCCCACACGAGAGACTGCTGGAAATGCCCCTCCGCCAGACGGTCGGACTCCTGCCCGCCAGCGGCCTGAAGGAGCTCTCCCTTGATTCGCAGCACCTCGGCGATGCACCAGAGCTCCTCGTCGCGTTCGCACATGCCGAGCGCCCTGTCGATGACCTGCAGCCCCTCGGCGGTGCGTCCGGCGAGCCGCAGTCCGTCGGCAAGCTCCGCGTAGACCCAGGTGTGGCGCAGGGAGAAGCGGTTCTCGGGCAATCCCGCCAGCGTGGTCTGCAGCAGCTCCAGACCCGCTGTTACGTCGCCCTGCTTGATCAAGAGAATCCCGCGGAAACATCGGCCCCAGGCGTGCCAGATCGGCAGACCGTCACGCGCCGACCGCGCGAGGAGCAGCTCCGTGTAATGCTGCGCGCCCTGCAGGTCGTTGGCCATCAGCGAGAGCAGGCAGGCACCCTTGGCCAGCGAGTTGCAGAGGGTGAGCGTGTGGTCGAAAGTCTGTGCCTCCTCCACGTTGGCGGCATTCATCGCAAGAGCCTGGGTGGCGAAGCCCTGCAGCCAGAGGATGGACACCAGGAAGTTACGGGCGGTGATTTTCTGGTCGAACTGGAAGCGGATGATGTGTGCGCGGTGGGCGGGCGCCACATAGCGGCTGAGCATGTATTCGATCTGCCGACGGGCGGTCTTCTGGTCTCCAAGAAAGTGCACCGTGAAGCCACGCATGCGCTCCCCGGTAAGCGGATCCACCGGATCGGCGGACCGGATCGCGACGTCACAGAAGCGGTCGGCCAGCGTCAGTGCCTCACGGAACGCGCCTCGATTGTGGGCGTGACACCACAGACACCACAGTACGCGCAGCTCGTAGTCGGTGTCGTCGAGCTGTTCGGCGATCCCGAGCGCCTCGTTCAACGCTGTCTCCAGCTCCGGTCCGGAAGCTTCGATGTTGAGCAGCACCGCCCCCAACGCATGCTGGAAATGCATTTCCAGACGCAGGTCGCGCCGGTCGCCGGTGGTCAGCACGGCGAGCGACTGCGCCACGCGCGACCGGCATTCGCTCATCAGTGACAGGTGCATCCATAGCGGAAGTGCCGCCTCGGTGAGGACGATGCCGAGCATGGCGTCGCCGTCCGCCGAGAAGGACCAGTCCAGGGCCTTGCGGACATTGTCGAGCTGGCGCCCGTAGGTGCCGAGCCATTCGTCACGTCCCATCACCTCGGCATCGGCACCGGCACGCAGCAACACGGTCCGATAGTGCTCGGCATGGCGGCGCGCCGCGCCGGCGAACTCGCCGCTCGCCAGCAGCTTTTCGACCACGTAGGCGCGTGTCGTATCGAGCAGACGATAAAGCGGTACCTGTCCCTTGGCATTCACCGAGACCAGTGACTTTGCCACCAGGTCCGCGATCGATCGGACCACGTCGGATGTCTCGTCCGGGCGATCGGTGGCGACGGCTTGCGCCGCCTCGAAGGTGAAGCCGCCGACGAAGACAGCGAGGCGGCGCAGCACAGCCTGCTCGGTATGGTCGAGATACTGATAGCTCCAGTCCAGTGCTGCCGCCAGGGTGCGGTGCCGCGGCAATGCTGTCCGACGGCCCTGCATGAGCAGGCGGAAGCGGTCGTCCAGCTGCCCCGCCAGTCCTCGCAGGCCGAACGTATGCACGCGGCCGGCGGCGAGTTCTATGGCCAATGCCATCCCGTCGAGCTTCCGGCAGATACCCGAGACGATCGCCATGGTCTCATCCGAGACGTCGAAGGACTCGGCGGCGGACGTCGCACGTTCGACGAACAATTCGACGGCCGGGAAGGCGAGCGCCTGCCGTGCCGTCAGGCCGGCCGACTCCGGCGGCGTATCCAGCGGCTCCAGGTGGTAGACGCTTTCGCCCTCGGCACGCAGCGGCTCGCGGCTGGTGGCGAGCAGGCGCAGCTCGGTCGTGTCGCGCAGGATCGTTTCCGCCAGCCCACTGGCGGCCTCGAGAACATGCTCGCAACTGTCGAAGACGAGCAGGGTGCGCCGCCGGTGAAGGAAATCGATGACCTCTCCCACGGGATCGTCCGAGGTAACGGCAAGGCCGAGCGCGGACGCGACGACGCTCGACAGCGCGACCGAGCTCGAGACCGGTGCGAGATCGATGAAGAACAGGCCGTCGGGATAGGTCGCCATGGTCCGATCGGCGAGCGTGAGCGCCACCGTCGTCTTGCCGATGCCGCCTGGACCGACGATCGTGAGGAGACGGCGGCGGCCGAGACGGGTGACGAGTTCGCCTATCACGGCGTCCCGTCCGATCACGCGCGATATCGGCGTCGGCAGGCGTTGATCCAGCTCGGCCACGGCGGGCGCAATGACCGGCAGAGCCGGCGGCAGCTGTGCATGCAGGACGGGCGCCACGAAACGGTAGCCGCGACCCGGTACGGCGATCACATATCTAGCCCCCGCACGTCCGTCGTTAAGAGCGCGGCGGAGCAGGGCGATCTGGGTGCGAAGATTGCCCTCGTCGACCACGAGCTTCGGCCAGACGCGTGCCATGAGCTCGTCCTTGGTGAGGAGTTCGCCAGGGCGCTCGACCAGGGCAAGCAGAATCTCCAGGGCACGGCCGCCGATACGGACCTCCCTTTCGCCCTCGAGCAGGAGCTGCCGCTCCGGCTGCAGGCGGAAGGGTCCGAATGTGATCTCACGGGCCGTCTGAAGACCCGCACCGTCGGGCGGCGTTCCCGTCGACAATCCAGTATTCCATGGCTGGGCACCGGATTATCGGATGCCTCATGTCGACAATAAAGCCATTGATTTACTGGGGTTTATGCCGCTTCCGCGGGTGAGTCTCAGAGTCGTGTGACGTCGAGTACAGCCTGGGCGAAGGCCTCTGGCGCTTCCTGTGGCAGGTTATGGCCGACGCCCCCACCGATCTCCCGGTGCACGTAAGGTCCGATGAACTTCGCGGCATAGCTCGAAGGTTCCGGGTGCGGCGCGCCGTTGGCGTCGCCTTCCAGCGTGATGGTAGGCACCGCAATGTCGGGCCGGGCGGCGAGACGCTTCTCGAGGTCATCGTAGCGTGGATCGCCCTCTGCCAGTCCCAGGCGCCAGCGGTAATTGTGGATCACGATGGCGACATGATCGGGATTGTCGAAGGCGATCGCACTGCGGGCGAACGTGGCCTCGTCGAACGGCCACTGCGGCGAGGCGAGATGCCAGATGAGCCTGGCGAACTCGCGCCGGTACTTCGTGTAGCCCGCACGGCCCCGCTCGGTCGCGAAGTAGTACTGGTACCACCATTCGAGCTCGGCCTTGGGCGGCAAGGGCAGCCGACCCGCTTTGCGGTCCGCGATCAGGTAGCCGCTCACCGCCACCATCGCGCGGACGCGTTCCGGCCATAGCACTGCGACGGCGTTTGCGGTGCGTGCGCCCCAGTCGACGCCGGCGATGATCGCCCTGTCGATTCCGAGCGCATCCAGGAGTGCCACGGCATCGGCGGCGAGAGCCGCCTGCTGGCCACTACGGAATTCCCGATCGGCGAGAAAGCGGGTCGTCCCATAGCCGCGCAGGAACGGGACGAGCACGCGCAGGCCTGCCGCCGAGAGCAGCGGCGCTGCCGACGCGTAGTTGTGGATGTCATAGGGCCAGCCATGCAGCAGCAGCACGGCCGGCGCCCCGGTCGGTCCCGTGTCGACATAGCCGACGCTCAGCGGCCCGGCATCGATCTCGCGCAGCGGCGGAAAAGGCGAGGTGTCGAGTGATGCCCGTGCCGCCGCTTCCCGGGCAAAACCCATGCCGCCGGCGACCAGTGCGGCGGTCGCTGCCGTCAGCAGCCGGCGACGGCCGGCAGGGCGGGACGCTACTGCGCCGGCAGCGTCGCCATGAGTTGACCGCACCTCCGGCCGGATCTTGGCATCGGTCATGGCCGCACGGACCGGAAGGCGGCACGCATCTCGGCTGCGAAGAGGGCAGGCTGTTCCCAGGCGGCGAAATGCCCGCCACGGTCGAGCCTGTTGTAGTGGATGAGTTTCGGGAAGGCGCGTTCCGCCCAGCTGCGCGGCGCGGCGTAGATTTCGTCGGGAAAGACGCTGACGGCGACCGGGATCCTGATGCCCTTGACGTCGAAGAACGGGAGCTTGTTCTCCCAGTAGAGGCGAGCCGAGGACACGGCCGTACGGGTCAGCCAGTAGAGCGTGATGTTGTCGAGCACGTCGTCGCGGGACAGGCCGACGGCCTCGCCGTCGAAGGCGCGCACGATCAGATCGAGACTCCTTGCATCGTGATCGAGGATCCATGCTGCCAGGCCGATCGGCGAGTCCTCGATGCCATAGAGCGTCTGAGGTCGGTTCGCCATCTCGAGCGCATAGCCAAGGCCGTGCCGGTAGAAGAAATCGAGCTGATCGAAGGCGTGCCTCTCGTCGGGCGAGAGGCCGGCCGGCGCCGGCTCGCCGTTGCGCAAGGCCCTGGAGATGTCGGCGGGCACGGTGGCAGGCATGTTGGTGTGGATGCCCAGCAGCTCCGGTGGCGCCTGGAGCGCCATCTGCTCGGACACCGCGTCACCCCAGTCGCCGCCTTGCGCGACGAATTGTGCGTATCCCAGCCGCTTCATCAACGTGATCCAGGCACGTGCGATCCGTTGCGGATCCCACCCGCTCGCGGAGGGTTTGCCCGAAAAGCCATAGCCGGGCATCGAGGGAATCACGAGATCAAAGGCATCGGCGGCGGTCGCGCCGTGCGTGGTCGGATCGGTCAGTGGATCGATGATCTTCAACTGCTCGATCACGGAACCGGGCCAGCCGTGCGTGACGATCATCGGCAGCGCATTCTCGTGCCGCGAACGGGCATGGATGAAGTGGATGTCCAACCCGTCGATCTCGGTAACGAACTGCGGCAGCGTATTGAGCCGTGCCTCGACCTTGCGCCAGTCGTAGTCAGTGGTCCAGTAGCGCGCGAGCTTCTGCATGGTCGGAAGCGGCACGCCCTGCGATCGATCGGACACCGTTTCCCGGCCAGGCCAGCGGGTCGCTTCGATCCGGCGGCGCAGATCGGCCAACTCCTCGTCGGAGGTTTTCGTTCTGAACGGACGAATCGCCTTGTCGGCGGCTGGCGCCGGTTGCCCGGCCAGTAGGGTGATCGCTCCCGCAGCGGCGATGAGATGGCGCCTGCCCGGCGCCGGCATTGGTGACGTCAAGTGAGCCCTCCTCCGGCCTGGTCGGCCTGTTCGACGAGGGGTAAGCTGATATCGGCCGGAGCCTCGGACCATTGGTCGAAGGTATCGGCGATACCTTGGTACAATCGATCCGGCGCCCGCCCGTTGGCATCTCCCTGTCGTCAACAGGAAGGGAATGCCATGGCTGCTGAACGAAAAGTCGTCGTGATCACCGGAGCGTCGCAGGGGATCGGTGCCGCGATCGTGAAGGCCTGCCGCGAGCGGGGCTATCGGGTTGTCGCGACGGCCCGCTCGATCGGTGCGTCTGACGATCCCGACATCGTGGCCGTGCCCGGAGACATCGCGGATGCCCGCACCACCGAGCGGGTGATCGCAGAAGGCATGGCACGCTTCGGCCGGATCGACACCCTCGTCAACAATGCCGGCATCTTCCTCGCCAAGCCGTTCACGCAGTACAGCGAGGACGACTACCAGGCGGTCATGGGCGTCAACGTCGCCGGGTTCTTCCGCATCACGCAGCGTGCGGTCGCGGAGATGGAGAAGAGGGGATCGGGTCACGTCGTTCAGATCACCACGAGCCTCGTGGATCAGGCCAACTCCCGGGTTCCTTCCGTGCTGGCGTCCCTCTCCAAAGGTGGCCTCGACGCCGCCACGCGCTCCCTTGCCATCGAGTATGCGTCACGCGGCATTCGCGTGAACGCCGTTTCGCCGGGCATCATCCGCACGCCCATGCATCCGCCGGAGACCCATGCCGCGCTGGACGTCCTGCATCCGGTCGGTCACATGGGTGCGATCTCCGATGTCGTGGGTGCCGTCCTCTACCTGGATGACGCACCCTTCGTCACGGGTGCGACCCTCCATGTCGATGGCGGCCAGAGCGCTGGCCATTGAGGAGAGGAGCATGCCGATCGTCACGATACAGGTCACGCGCGAATCGCCCACCCCGGGAGCGACGTCCGTCACGGCGGTCGAAAAGGCTGCGTTGATCGAGGGGGCCACCGAGCTGTTGCGGCGAGTGCTCGGCAAGCCTCCGGAGGCGACCTTCGTCCTGATCGAGGAGGTCGATCTGGAAAATTGGGGATGGGGCGGCCTGCCCGTCGCGGACTTCCGCCGGCAGGCGCATCGATGACGGCGGGGTACGAGATCGTCGAGCACGCCTACGACGTGCTGATCGTCGGCGCTGGCGGGGCCGGTCTTCGTGCGGCGCTGGGGATGGCGGCCTCGGGCCTCAGTACGGCATGCGTGACCAAGGTCTTCCCAACGCGCAGCCACACCGTCGCGGCGCAGGGTGGCATGGCGGCGGCACTCGGCAACATGGGCGACGGCGATGACTGGCGCTTCCACATGTACGATACCGTCAAGGGGTCCGACTGGCTGGGGGATCAGGACGCCATCGAATACATGTGCCGAGAGGCCATCCCCGCGGTGCTTGAGCTCGAGCATTTCGGCGTGCCGTTTTCGCGAACGGCCGACGGTCGCATCTATCAGCGTCCGTTCGGTGGCCAGACCGTCGACTACGGCCGAAAGATGGCGCAGCGCACCGCCGCGGCCGCCGATCGCACCGGCCATGCCATCCTGCACACGCTCTATCAGCAGTGTCTGCGGCACAACACGCAGTTCTTCGTCGAGTTCCTGGCGCTCGATCTCCTGATGGACAGGGACGGTGCTTGCCGTGGCTTGCTCGCATGGGACATGGCGGACGGCCGGCTGCACCGCTTTCTCGCGCATCGCACGGTATTGGCAACCGGCGGCTACGGCCGCGTCTACTTCTCCTGTACCGCGGCGCATACCTGCACGGGCGACGGCAACGCCATGGTGCTGCGGGCTGGGCTGCCATTGGAAGACATGGAGTTCACGCAGTTCCATCCGACCGGGATCTACGGCTCGGGCTGTTTGATCACCGAAGGCGCACGCGGCGAGGGCGGCTTTCTGACGAACGCATCGGGCGAGCGCTTCATGGAGCGCTACGCGCCGACCGCCAAAGACCTTGCGGGACGTGACGTCGTCTGCCGCGCGATGACCATCGAGATCAACGAGGGGCGCGGCTGTGGACCGCTCAAGGACCACATCCTCCTGCATCTCGAGCACCTGCCGCCGGAACTGCTGCACCAGCGGTTGCCGGGAATCAGCGAGACCGCGCGGATCTTTGCGGGGGTCGACGTCACGCGCCAGCCGATTCCGGTGCTGCCCACCGTGCACTACAACATGGGCGGCATACCCACCAATCTGCACGGAGAGGTGGCCACTCTGCGCGATGGCAATCCCGAGACGGTCGTGCCGGGGCTGATGGCAATCGGTGAGGCGGCCTGTGTTTCCGTTCACGGCGCCAATCGCCTCGGTTCGAACTCGCTGCTCGACATCATCGTGTTCGGTCGTGCTTCTGCCCGGCGTGCCGCCGAGACCGTGCTGCCCGGCGAGCGCCACGCTCCCGTGCCGCCCGAGGCCACGGAGCGCGCCATCGCTCGCCTCGACCGATTGCGCTGGGCCGACGGTGACAGCAGGACCGGCAGGATACGGCTTGCCATGCAGCAGGCGATGCAGAGGTACTGCGCGGTATTCCGTGACGGTCCGCTGCTCGAAGAAGGTACGGGTGCGCTCGACGGTGTCGTCGCGCGTCTGCGGGATGATCTGGGTCTGACCGACCGCTCGATGGTCTTCAACAGCGATCTCGTCGAGGCCATCGAACTCGACAACATGATGGCGCAGGCGGTCGTCAGCCTGCACTCGGCAGTTGGGCGCACCGAGAGCCGTGGGGCGCATGCGCGCGAGGACTATCCCGACCGGGACGATGTGCATTGGCTCAAGCACACCCTGTCCTGGCTCGATGATGCCGGCCGCGTGCGGCTTGCCTGGCGACCGGTACATTTGCGGCCCCTCTCCGACGAGGTGGCCTCGATCCCGCCGGCCAAGCGCGTCTACTGAGCGCCAAGACCGGCGGCTCCCAACGCCGCCGCCGGCTCCTGCTTCCCTCTACGACGTAAGGAGCTGCAGCAGTTTCCGGGCACCCGATGCAGACGAGGCGGGATTCTGGCCAGTGACCAGACGTCCGTCGACGACGGTGAAATCGGCCCAGTCTTCGGCCTTCTGGTAGAAGGCGCCGAGCCGCTTCAGTTCGTCCTCGACCAGGAACGGCACGATCCTGGTCAGGCCGACCGCCTCCTCTTCGCTGTTTGCGAACCCCGTCACGTGGCGCCCCCTGACGAGAGGCTGGCCATCATGCACGACCCGATGCAGCACGGCTGGAGCATGGCAGACCGCGGCGACCGGCCGGCCGGAATCGTAGAAGGCCTCGATCAGGTTGATCGACTTCGGATGGTCCACCAGGTCCCACATCGGCCCGTGGCCGCCGGGATAGAAGATTGCGTCGAAGCCGGCGGCGTCGGCCAACTCGAGCCTGCCGGTGCTGGCCAGGACCTTCTGGGTTGCCGGATCGTTCTTGAAGCGCGTCATCGAGTCGGTCTGGCTCCCCGGATCATCGCTCCTGGGATCGATCGGGGGCTGGCCGCCCTTGGGCGAGACCAGCGTCACGTCCATACCGGCATCGCGGAACACATAGTACGGCGCCGTGAATTCCTCGAGCCAGAAGCCCGTCGGCCTGCCGGTGTTCCCGAGCCGGTCGTGCGACGTCAGGACCATCAGGATCTTCATGACCGGTCTCCTTCGTTGTGCCTGCGGCGATCGTTCTCCGTTGCGGCCTCACGATACCGAGCGATATGGCGACCCAGGTTCCGCTCCACGTCGCCGGGCTGCTGCAGGCCCTTCTCGGCCAGCGCCTCGACGCGACGCTGCGCCGCCGGCCGCTGCACGGACCCGATGAAAGCGTCCCAGCCCGCCTCCATCTCCGCCTGCGGCGGAAGGCTGGCCAGATCGGTCAGCCGCTTGGTCTCGATGATCGCCTGCCGATCGAAGCCGGCGATGCGGAGCGCCAGCGAGTCGACGAAGCCGTCAAGTTCGGCGTCGGCCAGCGCGCGGTTGACGTAGCCGTATCGCTCAGCCAGGACGCCATCGAAGTCATCGGCACCGACGAGGATCTCCAGCGCGCGGCCGCGGCCGACCAGCCGGGGCAACCATGCCATCGGGCCGCCGCCGGGGACGAAGCCGGCGCCGACCTCGAATTGGGAGAGGATCGCCTTTTCGCGGCTGGCAAAGCGCAGGTCGGCGGCCAAGGCAAGCTCGCTGCCAATGCCGCTCGCGCGCCCGCGGATCGATGCGATCGTCACAGCCTGGACGCGGCTGAGGCGGAAAAGCAGATCGGGCACAGGATGCATGCCCGTCGGACCTGGTTCCATGCCGGTGGAATCCGCCAGCGGTCTCAGAAGGTCGTAGTGCCCCATGAAGGCGCCAGGCACGGCGCTCTCGAACACGACGACCCTGACGGCCGGATCGGCTTCGATCCGATCAACCAGCCCGGCAAGTTCGCGGACCTCGTCCGGACCGACGATGTTCAGCGGCGGATTGTCGAAGGTCACGACCCAGTAGGCGGCGCTGCGGCGTGTCATGCGGATGCGCGGCGCGCGCCTCATCCTTGTGCCCGCACCCGGCGGGGCGGCAGCTTCTGGTCCAGGCATCACGACGGGCGTCCTTCCGTGGCTGTTCGTGCGGGTGCCTGAACAGATGCGGCAGGAAGGGGCCTCCCTCCATTGGACCAAGGTGTTGCCGACACCTTCGTATCATCGGCCGTATCATCGCCAAGGCAACCGGCGACGATACTGGGTTCATCATCCCCGGTTGACGCTGGCGCCGCCGTCGACCGGGAGCGTGACGCCGGTGATGAAGTTCGCCTCGTCGGAGGCGAGGAACAGCGCGGCGTTGGCGACGTCCCAGCCGGTGCCCATCTTGCGGCGCAGCGGCACCTTGGAATCGCGCTCCGCCTCGACCTGCTCGCGCGGCTTGTTGAACTCGCGGGCCCGCGTGTCGACCGCCATCGGCGTGTTCATCAGACCCGGCAGGATGACGTTTGCGCGGATGCCGTACGGCGCGTTCTGGTAGGCGAGCTGCTCGGTGAAGGCCACCATCGCCGACTTGGTCGCCTTGTAGGCGACGTAGGGGTATGTGGTGATCACCGCCATGGACGAGATGTTGACGATGGCGCCGCTCTTCTGCGCCCGCATGATCGGGATCACGTGCTTGCAGGCGAGGATGCAGCTCTTGAGGTTGATCGCCACGCAGCGGTCGAACGCCTCCTCGGTGATATCGAGCAGCTCCGCATCGCCGCCGGAGATCGAGACGCCGACATTGTTGTGCAGGATGTCGATGCGGCCCCAGCGCTTGTGGGCATCCTCGACGAAGCCCCTGATGTCCGCTTCGCGCGTGACGTCGGCCTTGAAGGCGGCGGCGGTGCCGCCGGCCTTCACGATCATGTCCGCCGTTTCCTGCGCGCTGGCGAGGTTGTGATCGACGCACAGCACCTTGGCGCCTTCGCGCGCGAAGGTGAGGGCGGTGGCGCGGCCGTTGCCGACGCCTTCTCCGGGGCTCTGTCCCGCCCCGACGACGATGGCGACCTTGTCCTTCAGGCGCATGTCAGCTCACTCCCGGAATCGGGTACTGCTTCAGTACCTCTTTGTAGTGCGGCTCGTTGTCGATCTTCATGGTCGCCAGCACGCGCACGACGGCACAGTAGAACGCGATGGTCAGCACGAGATCGGTCATGTGCTCGTCGGTGAGGTGCTGCTTGATCTCGGCGAAGGTCGCGTCGGACATGCCGATGTCGCGCACCATCTCGCGCGCGCCCTTGAGGATCGCCTTGGCCAGCGGCTCGAGCGTCGAGGGCTTGCCCTCGGTCTCGGCCATCAGGCCGGTGATGTCCTCGTCGGTGACGCCGAATTCCTTGCCGATCTTGACGTGATGGGTGAACTCGTACTCCGAGCGCTCCATCCAGCCGACCTGCAGGATGGCCAGCTCGCGCAGCCGCGGATCGAGCTTGCTCTTGAAGCGGATGTAGTTGCCGATCCCGTTGAAGGCCTTCGCCATGTCCGGCGAGTTGACCAGCAGCTTGTGCAGGTTGGTGTTGCGCTTGAGCATGTCGCGGTATTCGGGCGCGACCTGGTCGGGCTCGAGATAGGGCAGGCGAGCCATCGGCGGGTTTCCTCCTCTTTTTTCGTTCAATGATCCTGCGAATCGCGCTCGGGGCCCTGCAACGTGACGCCGCCATCGACCACCAGCACCTGGCCGGTGATGTAGCGGGCATGGGCACCCAGCAGGAAGCGCACCGCGTGGCCGACATCCCAGCCGGTGCCCTCGATCTTCAGCACGGAGGCCCGGGCACGCTGGTCGCGCGCCTGGTCGCTCATGCCGTGCGCATAGACCATGGGCGTGTACATCGGCCCGGGGCAGATGCAGTTGACGCGGATATTGTCCTTGCCGTGATCGACCGCCATCGCCTTGGTCAGGCCGATCACGGCCGCCTTCGAGGTGGTGTAGGTCGTGAGCCCGCGCGGCCGCAGCGCGGAGATCGACGAGATGTTGACGATCGAGCCGCCCTTGGCCGTCTTGACCATCGCCGGGATTGCATGCTTGGAGAGCAGGAACATCGTCTCGACATTCACCTGCATCACCCGGCGGAACTCGTCGGGCTTCTCGTCGACGACGCTGCCGCGGCTGCCGATGCCGATGTTGTTGTCGAGGAAGTCGAGGCGGCCCCAGCGGTCGACGGCCGCGTCGACTAGCCGCTTGCACTCGGCCTCGCTGGTCATGTCGCCGGCATGGCTGACCGCCGTGCCGCCCTCGGCCTTGATCATGGCCACGGTGCGCTCGGCGAGCTTCAGGTCGAGGTCGGCGACCACCACCTTGGTGCCGGCGCGCGCCAGCAGGATCGCCGCGGCGCGGCCGTTGCCGATGCCATCCCCGGCGGCGCCGCCGCCCGATATGATCGCGACCTTGCCGGCAAAGCCGGCATCATCCTCCGGTCCCTTCATGCGTTCCCCCATCTATGGCCAACCCGCTCCCGGCACGTCCACGCGCATGGTTTCCACGCGCCCGTCATGGCTGTCCGGCTTTACGGCGCCGCCGACGGCATTGGTGATCACGAACAAGGTTCGCCGATCGGCGCCGCCCAGCATGCAGGCGTAGGCACCGCGCGGCGCGAGATCGATACTGTGGGTGATCCTGCCGCCTTCGAGCACGCGCAGCACACGGCCGCCGCCGGGATCGGCGATCCAGAGGGCGCCCTCGGTGTCGAGACAGATGCCGTCGGGATAGCAGCGCTCGATGGCGGCCCAGGTCCGGCGATTGGACAGCGCGCCGTCGCCGGCGATGTCGTAGGCGCTCAGCCGATGGGCGAACGTCTCGGCCACGATCAGGGTCCGGCCGTCTGGGGTGATCGCGGTGCCGTTGGGGAACATCAGCCCGTCGGCAGCCCTGTGCACGGAACCGTCGGGATCGATGCGCGCCAGGCAGGTCGTGCGCGGCTGCTCGCGCGCTTCGAGGTCGTAGCCGAAGTTGCCGACATAGGCGCGGCCGGCGCCGTCGACGACCATGTCGTTGCAATGGCCGCCGGCGAGGGCGCCGAGCTCGGCCTCGACCGACAGACGGCCGTCGGCAAAGCGCAGGAGCCGGCGGTCGGTCATGCTCACGATCAGCATCGTGCCGTCGGGACGCCAGCCCAGGCCCGACGGCTGGCCGGGCACCTCGACGATGGTCTCGGTGCGCCCGCTCTCGTCGACCGTGCGCACATGGCGGAAGCGGAAGTCGGAGAACCACAGCCTGCCGTCACGCCATCGTGGACTCTCGCCGAAGCCGAGACCGTCGAGCAGGGGCGTCAGCGTCATTTCTGGAGGTCCCAGTCGATGCGAAAGGCATCCCCGTGGGGCCTGATGTAGCCGGCGTTGGCGCCGGGGAAGTGCGCCGGGCAGAGCAGTGCGTTGCTCTCGACGCAGTCTTCCAGCAGCCGGCGCCGCGAGCGTGCCGACATTTCCTGGTTCCAGCAGAACTGGCTGGACCAGTCCGGGTGGTAGACCTGGATCGGGTGATGCATGATGTCGCCCGAGAAGCAGGCGCGATGGCTGCCATCTGCGAGATTGATGGCGATCGAGCCCGGCGTGTGGCCGGGATAGTCCTTCACGGTGAGAAGCGGATCGGGCTGGTGGTCGCTGTCGATCATTACCGCCTGACCGGCCTCGACGACGGGCAGGACCGAATCGTCGAACGATCCGTCATTGACCTTGCCCTCGCCCTGCCGTCCGCGCTCGCTCTCCCAATGGGCGTATTCGCGCCGGGCGAACAGATACTTCGCGTTGGGAAAGGTCGGCACCCAACGGCCGTCGACCAGTTGCGTGTTCCAGCCGACGTGGTCGACATGCAGATGGGTGCACATCACGACGTCCACCGATTCCGGCGGACAGCCGCAGGCGCGCAGACGGTTCAGGAACGGCGTGTCGAGATTGCGCCAGCCGGGATTGGTGCGCTGCTTGTGGTTGCCGAGGCAGGTGTCGATCAGGATCGTGTGCTTCGGGGTGCGGACGATCCAGCTATGGACCGACCCCACCAGCCGGTCGGAACCCGCCTCGACATGGTCGGGCACCATCCAGTCCTTCTGGGCGTCGAAGGCTTCCTGGTCGAACTTCGGAAACATGCGGGCAGGCTTGAAACCCGGCCCGCAGATCTCCTCGACCTTCTCGATGGTGGCTCCGCCCAGCTTGCGCAGCGTCATGGCGTGGCTTCCTCCCCCTGTACCGCCTAGAACGTCACGACGCTGCGGATCGACTCTCCCTTGTGCATCAGGTCGAAGGCGTCGTTGATCTTCTCGACCGGCATCACGTGGGTGATGAGCGAGTCGATGTCGATCTTGCCGTCCATGTACCAGTCGACGATTTTCGGCACGTCGCGGCGGCCCTTGGCGCCGCCGAAGGCGGTACCCAGCCACTGCCGGCCGGTGACGAGCTGGAACGGACGGGTCGAGATCTCCTGGCCGGCGCCCGCGACGCCGATGATGACCGACTTGCCCCAGCCGCGATGGGCGCATTCGAGAGCCTGGCGCATCAGCTTGGTGTTGCCGACGCATTCGAAGCTGTAGTCGGCGCCGCCGTCCGTCAGCTCGACGATGTGGGCGACGAGATCCTTGCCGCCGAGCTCGGCCGGATTGACGAAATGAGTCATGCCGAACTTGCGGCCCAGCGCCTCGCGCGCCGGGTTGAGGTCGACGCCCACGATCATGTTGGCGCCAACCATGCGCGCCCCCTGCAGCACGTTCAGGCCGATGCCGCCCAGGCCGAACACGACGACGTTCGCGCCGGGCTCGACCTTGGCCGTGTTGATCACCGCGCCGACGCCGGTGGTGACGCCGCAGCCGATGTAGCAGACCTTGTCGAACGGCGCGTCGGGCCGGATCTTCGCCAGCGCGATCTCGGGCAGGACGGTGTAGTTCGAGAAGGTCGAGCAGCCCATGTAGTGATGGATCTTCTTGCCCTTCAGCGAGAAGCGCGAGGTGCCGTCGGGCATGACGCCCTGGCCCTGCGTCGAGCGGATGGCCGTGCAGAGGTTGGTCTTGCCCGAGAGGCAGGATTTGCACTGGCGACATTCCGGCGTGTAGAGCGGGATCACGTGGTCGCCCTTCTTCAGGGAGACGATGCCGGGACCGACATCGACCACCACGCCCGCGCCTTCATGGCCGAAGATCACCGGGAAGAGCCCTTCGGGATCGCCGCCCGAGCGTGTGAACTCGTCGGTGTGGCAGACGCCCGATGCCTTGATCTCGACCAGCACCTCGCCGAACTTCGGCCCTTCCAGATCGACTTCCTCGATCTCCAGATTCTTGCCGGCCTCGAAACACACCGCGGCTTTTGTCTTCACGCTCGTCCCCTTTCGGTCAGGGGGCGAAGCCTAGAGCAGGGCTGAAGGTGATGCCACCGGAGTCGTTGCGCGAAGCGAAAAAGCCGTGTGGCAACTGCCACGAGTTCCTTCTGTCCGCCCTGGATGACGGCGCGCTAGCCGCCGCTGGCGGACCTGCGAAGCGGCGGGGCGACTTGTTCGTCGGTCGCGATAGCAGCGGCCATCTCCTTCCGCGCCGCGCGATATTGCTCGACCAGGCGGTGGCACAGCTCCTGCGCCGGCGGGATGTCCTCGATGTTCCCGACGCCATGGCCGGCCGTGTAGATGTCCTTCCAGCGCTTCTTGTTCTCCGCCGCGCTGACGATCTTGCCGGGCAGGGTGGTACGCAGGACGTCGAGGTCGATGCCGGCAGCCAGCAGGCTCGGCGTCAGCCAGTTGGCCGGCGCGCCGTCGATCGAGGCCGTCAGGAACACGTCGGTGGCGCGCGTCCTCAGGATCATCTCCTTGTGCGCCTCCGCCGCCATCGCCTCGCGCGTGGCGATGAAGCGCGTGCCGATATAGGCGAGGTCGGCCCCCATCGCCTCGGCCGCCAGCACGTCGCGGCCGGTGGTCTGCCCACCGGCCAGCACGATGGCGAAGTGATCGCCGAGCTGGCGGACCTCGTTCATCAGGGCGAAGGGATTGATCGTGCCGGTGTGGCCGCCGGCGCCGCCGGCGACGGCGATGACGCCGTCGACCTCGGCCTCCAGCGCCTTCTCGGCGTGGCGGCGGTTGGCGATGTCGTGCAGCGCGACGGCGCCCCAGCCATGGATGCGCCTGATGGCATCGCCCGGCGCGCCCTTGGAGGTCAGCACGACGGGGACCCGGTACTTCTCGACCAGCTCGAGGTCGCCCTGATAGCGCGGGTTCGAGGCGTGCACGACGAGATTGACGGCCCAGGGTGCGGGCTTGCGGCCGGCATCCTCGAGCCGTTTGATGCCCGCCTGCATCTCGTCGAGCCAGGACTGGAACTCTTCGCGGCTGCGCGTGCCGTGGGCGGGGAAGCTGCCCATGACGCCTTCGGCGCAGCAGGCGAGGGCGAGCGCCGGATTGGACACCAGGAACATGGGAGCGGCGATGGCGGGGATCGCCATGCGTTCGATCAGCTTGTGCACCTCGGCGCGTGGCATCAGACGTCTCCTATCGTCGGCGTCGTCGAGGTCACGCCGGATTCGTTCAGCTTCGCCAGATCGGCATCGCCGTAGCCCAGCAACTCGCGCAGCACCTCCTCGGTGTGCTGGCCGAGGTCGGGCGCGGTGCGCTCGATCGCAATGCCCTTGCCGTCGAGACGGTAGGGCAGGCCCTTCACCAATCCGCCTCCGGCGTCGCGCACCAGCGTGACGCCGGCGAGCCTCGGATCGTCGAGCAGATCGTTGCCGTCGTGACACGGTGCGGCGGCGATGCCGCGTGCGAGCAGCGCGGCGACGGCGTCGCCCGCGTCGCGTTCCGCGCAGAAGGCGGCAAGTGCAGGATCGGGCGCGTCGAGCGTGACGGCGATCCATTTGCCGTCACGGCAGCGCCACGCATCCTGTTGAACCGTCCCTGGCTCGGCGTTGCCGCGCGGCGCCGGGCGGTACGACGGGTCGGCCGAGGCGGCCAGGATCTCGTGGCCCAGGGTGAAGGAGGCGACCTCGCGCTGCGAGAAGTCGAGGAAGCAGCCGTTGCCGCTGCGGCGTGCCTCCATCACGGCCGTGATGACGATGCCGGTGGCGAACAGCGACACGATCTGGTCGGGATAGTTCACGTCCATGCCCGAGATGCGCGGCTCCTCATCCTCGTAGCCGGTCAGTGCGGCGAGGCCGGAAGCGGCGTCGAGCGTGCTGCCGAACGACACGTTCATGCGTTCGGGGCCGCTGTCGCCCTGGCTGGAGATGGCGGCGAAGACGATGCGCGGGTTGATCGCCTTCATCGCCTGGTAGCCCAGCCCGGCGCGGTCGAGCACGCCGCGGCGGAAGTTCTCGACCACCACGTCGCAATGGGCGGCGAGCTCGCGGACGACGCGCTGGCCTTCCGCGTCCTTCAGGTTCAGCGCCAGGCCACGCTTGTTGCGGTTGGTGAAGCGGAACTGTGGCGAGCGGTTCCACCAGCCGTCGTCATTGTCGATCTTGCCGACGACGCGGAACGGATCGAGGTAGGCGCCGGATTCGATCTTCAGCACGTCGGCGCCGAGGTCGGCCAGCATGGCCGAGGTGTTGGCACCGGCCGTCAGCAGGCCGAAATCGAGCACCCTGATGCCGGAGAGAGGTCCCGTCATGCCGCGAGCTCCCGGCGCTCCAGCGGCGGGGCGGGACGCGGCGCAAAGGAGCGGCCGTTCCATTGCACGGGAAGCTGCGGCATCAGCAGACGGTCGCCGCCGTGGCCGGACAGCTCGGCGAGGAAGCCGCGCGCGACGTACTGCTCGGCCTGGAGCAGCTCCGACGGCGTGAAGACCGGGCCGAACGGCACGCCCCTGGCCTGCGCCGTCTTCTGGATCTCGGCGCGCGTCTTGTCGGCGAACCACGGCCGGATGATGTCGTAGAGTTCCGCGATGTGCTGCCGTCGGCCGGCGCGGGTGGCGAACTTCGCGTCCTGCAGGCGCGCATCGGCGATCAGGTCTCGCGTCGCGGGCCACTGCGTCACCGTGTAGACGACCGCGACATGACCGTCGCGGCAGGGCACGACCTGGAACTCCGAGGCCTTGCCCTCGCGCCCCGGCGAGACGCCGGAGGCCGCCGCCCCGGAGGCCGCCTTCCAGTTCACCCACTGCATGACCTCGGCCAGCGACACGCGGACCGCCGGCGCGCGCCGGCCCGCATCGCGCGCCGCGAGGCCGGCCGACAGGCCGGTGAAGGCGGTGAGGCCGGCCGCGTAGGAGGCCTGATGGCCGGCGAGCTTCAGCGGCTTGCGGTCCGGCTCGCCGATCATGTGCATCAGCCCGCCCAGCGCCTGGATCGCGAGCTCGCTGACCGGCCGGGCGGCGGCGTCCATCTCCAGCGGGAAGGCGGCGATCTCGATCGGCGTCGCGCGCGCGGTGCGGGCGAGGCCGGCGATCGACGCCGGCTCCTCGAACAGGCAGGCGTCGGCGCCGTCGAGCAGCCGGGCGAGGCTGGTGCGCCCGGCCTCGGACTGCAGGTCGAGCAGCAGCGAGCGCTTCGAGGTGTTGAGGAACTCGAACAGGGCGCTGCCCCCGGAGGGAAGCGCGGGCGGCGCCCGGCGCACCGGGTCGCCGCCGGGCGGCTCGACCTTGAGCACCTCGGCGCCGAGATCGGCGGCGATCTTGCCGGCGAGCGACGATGCCAGGCGCAGGCAAAGCGGCACGCGGGCATCGTTGATCTCCACGATGCGGAAGCGTGCGAGCGGCTGTGACTGCGTCGTCATCGCGCGATGATCGGCGCAAGCTCCAGCTTCGGTCAATGGCGGGCGCATGCTACGGTTCGCAGGACGGAGGTTTTCACATGGCGCAGACCGGCAATCACAAGGGGCTTCAGTTCGGCATCTTCCTCGCCCCCTTCCACCGGCTGGGCGAGAATCCCACGCTGGCCATGGCGCGGGACATGGAGCTGGTCGAGTGGCTCGACGAGCTCGGCTACGACGAGGCCTGGATCGGGGAGCATCATTCGGCCGGCTGGGAGACCATCGCCTCGCCGGAAGTGTTCATTGGCGCCGCCGTCGAGCGTACGCGCTACATCCGTCTCGGTTCGGGCGTCACCAGCCTGCCGTACCACCACCCGCTGATGGTGGCGAACCGCTTCGTGCAGCTCGACCACATGTCGCGCGGCCGCACGATGCTGGGCTGCGGGCCGGGCGCGCTGCCGTCCGACGCCTACATGATGGGCATCGAACCCTCGACCCAGCGCCGGCGCATGGAGGAATCGCTTTCCGCCATCATGCAGCTCCTGAAGTGCGAGGAGCCGGTCACGATGAAGACCGACTGGTTCGAGCTCAAGGAGGCGCGTCTGCATCTCGCGCCCTACAGCTATCCGCATTTCCCGATCGCCTGCGCCAGCACGATCACGCCCTCGGGCATGATCGCGGCGGGCACGCACGGCTTGGGCGTGCTGTCGATCGGCGCCGGCCTGCCCGGCGGTCCGGAGGGAATGGCCAGGCAGTGGGCGATCTACGAGGAGACGGCAGCCAAGCACGGCCACAAGGCCGACCGTTCGAAGTGGCGCATCGTCGTGAACGCGCATGTCGCGGAGGACGACGAGCAGGCGCTGCGCGAAGTCCATGCCGGCGAGCGGCGCGAGACCGTCACCTACTTCGAGGACACGCTGGGCCGCCCGCCGGGACGCTCGGATGACCCGCTGCGCGAGGGCGTCGCGATGGGCACGACCCTGGTCGGCACGCCCGAAACGGTCGCCAAGGGCATCGAACGCCTGCTCGGCCATTCCAAGGGTGGTTTCGGCGGCGTCCTGCTCCGGGCCCACGAATGGGCGAGCCGCGAGAGCACGCTGCGCTCCTATGAGCTGTTCGCGCGCTACGTGATGCCGCGCTTCCAGGGCTCGCTCGACACCATCCTGAATTCGAACGTCTGGGCACGGGAGAACCGCAAAGGCATCTTCGGGCCCAACGTCGAGGCGGTGAAGAAGGCCTTCACCGACGCCGGCCGTGCCGTGCCGGAGGAGTTCCGTGCCCGTACGCCGGGGGCGAGGGACGTGGCTGACGACTGACGACGAGACATCACATCGAGGGGATCCGGGCATCGAGGGGATCCGCCCGCTCATGCGACGCTGATGGATCTGACCAGCGGCATGAGGTTCTTCACCGCGGAAGTCGTCGCTTTTCCGTGAGCGCGTAATCGCCCACGATGCGATGCAACATGCAGCCTAACCTGGAAGGGGAGTTGGCCCGCCGATGAGCATCAAGGGCAAAGCCTACATAGCCGGCATCTACGAGCATCCGACACGCCTCGCCAAGGATCTGTCGCTGGCCCAGATCCATGCCGAGGTCGCGAAGGGCGCGCTGGAGGACGCCGGCCTCACCAAGGACGATGTCGACGGCTATTTCTGCGCCGGCGACGCGCCCGGCCTGGGGCCGATGTCGATGGTCGAGTACATGGGGCTGCGGCCGCGCCATGTCGATTCGACCGATACCGGCGGTTCGTCCTACGTCCTGCATGTCGGTCACGCCGCCGAGGCGATCGCCGCCGGCAAGTGCAAGGTGGCGCTGATCACCCTGGCCGGCCGGCCGCGCGCCGAAGGCATGGCGACCGGCACGGTGCCGCGCAGCCGCGGCGGCACGCCGACCCCCGACGAGCCGTTCGAGTTCCCGTACGGGCCGACCGTGGTGAACATGTACGCCATGTGCGCCATGCGCCACATGTACGAGTTCGGCACGACCTCCGAGCAGCTCGCCTGGATCAAGGTCGCGGCCTCGCATCACGCCCAGCACAACCCGCACGCCCTGTTGCGCGACGTCGTGACGGTCGAGGATGTCGTCAACTCGCCGATGATCTCCGATCCGCTGCACCGGCTGGATTGCTGCGTCATCACCGACGGCGGCGGCGCCATCGTCGTGGTGGCGCCCGAGATTGCGGCCAAGTTGAAGCGGCCGAAGATCAAGGTGCTGGGCGCCTCGGAGTTCGTGAAGACGCAGATGGGCGGCAAGGTCGACCTCACCTATTCGGGCGCGCGCTTCACCGGTGCGGCGGCCTTCGCCGAGGCCGGCGTGAAGCCGTCCGACATGAAGTACGTGTCGATCTACGACAGCTTCACCATCACCGTGCTGATGCAGCTCGAGGATCTGGGCTTCGCCGAGAAGGGCCAGGGCGGCAAGCTGGTTGCCGACGGCAACCTGATCTCCGGTGTCGGCAAGCTGCCCTTCAACACCGACGGCGGCGGCCTTTGCAGCAACCATCCCGGTAACCGCGGCGGCCTCACGAAGGTGCTGGAGGCGGTCCGGCAGCTGCGCGGCGAGGCGCATCCCGCCGTGCAGGTGAAGAACTGCGATCTCGCGCTGGCGCACGGCACGGGCGGCTCACTCGGCCTGCGGCACGGCAGCGCCACCGTCATTCTGGAAAGGGAGTAGGTCATGGCTGACACCAAGGAGCGGAAGCTGCCGGCGCCGGCCACCAGTCCGGAGACCCAGGCCTACTGGGACGCTGCTGCGAAGGGGAAGCTGCTGGTGCGCAAGTGCACGAGCTGCGGCCAGTTCCACCACTATCCGCGGACGATCTGTCCGTTCTGCTTCAGCGACAAGACCGAATGGGTCGAGTCGTCGGGCAAGGGCACGATCTATTCGTACAGCGTGATGCGGCGTGCCCCGGTGCCCTATGCGATGGCCTACGTGACGCTGGCCGAGGGGCCGCGCATGGTGACCAACATCGTCGATTGCGACTTCGACAAGCTGGCGTGCGAGCAGCCGGTGAAGGTGGTCTTCAAGCCCACCGACGGCGGACCGCCGCTGCCGATGTTCACGCCGGCCTGAGGGCCGTTTCGGGGGCGCACCGCCGGGTGCGCTCCCGGCATCGAGTGTCCGCCACCGCCGGCGCCGTTACTGCGGGGAGAGCCTCACCGCCGTCATGTAGCGCTGGCGGTAATAATCGGAGTCGAGCGCCGTCACCATGACCGGCGAGCCGCGATGCGTGGCATGCACGAACTCGCCGTTGCCGGCATAGATGCCGACGTGGGTGAACCTGCCACGATAGCCGAAGAAGACGAGGTCTCCGCGCTTGAGGTCGCCGCGACCGACAGGCGTGCCCTGGGCCGCCATGTCGTGCGGCATGCGGGGGATCTTCTGGCCAAAGACCGTGCCGTAGAGGTAGTAGACGAAGCCGCTGCAGTCGAAGCCGCTCGGCGTGATGCCGCCGTAGCGATAGGGTGTGCCGAGGTACTTCATGGCATGCGAGACCAGGCGGTCGCCCCATTCGTTCGTGACCGCGGAGCTGGCGAACGATACCGGGACCGTTGCAGGTTCTGCCTGCTTGAAGCCGGAGAACGCGCCGTTTTCCCGCAGCCATCTGGCATTGAGTTCACTGGCGATGTTGTCCGTCGGATCGGCTTTGGGGGCGGCCTTCACGCGCGGCTTCAGCTTCGACTTCGATGGCGCCTTGACCTGGGCAAATGCGGGAGAAGCAACGGCCGTCGTGCCCAGCAGGGCGAGGGCGGCCAGTACCATGACCGGACGGATCATCCCCTGGACGACCACTCCTCGGCTCGATCGCATGCACTGCCCGGTTTCCAGCGCCATGAACTTCTCCCCGTTGGAACCAAAGTAGAGTGGTCGGCAGCCCGTCACGCGGCGGCGCGGGCCGATGCAACAGTCTAACAATTGTTGCATATTTGCCACAATAATTTCGGCCCGCTAGGCTTTGATTTTGCTTGCTTTTCCCCAGGCGGCTCCGGGGGCTTGCCGAAAAGCACGGCTATCGAGGCTCGACGTCCCGCCATATTTCGCATCCGTCGATGGTCACGTCGGCCTGATCGCCGCCATGGCGGCTTCGATCTCGTCGCGATTGCGTGCTGCCGCGAAGACGTAGCGGTCGGGCCGCAGGATGGCGGCCCCAACGCCATGGCGCTCCAGCCAGTCGCGGCCGACGCCCGGCAGCAGCACGGCCTCGGTCGGAAGTCCCTCCAGGATCGCGGCATCGCCGACGACGGCGAAGCGCTGGCCGATCACCTCGTCCATCAGGTGGCCGTTGGCGAGCTGCGGCTGCGGGAAGATCGTGCCCACGGGCGGCGCGGCGTCAAGGCGATGGCCGGGCCCGATCTGCGGCTGCGGAAAGTCGAACAGTTCGGCTCCGTTTTCGAACCGGCGGTCGCGCGCGGCGGCCGCGTCCGGATCGGTTTCCTGCAGCACCGCGCCCAGTCGGACGGCGAGCTCGATGAAGGTGCGCACATGCGGCAGGCGCTCGCTTTCGTAGGTGTCGAGCAGCGCATCGGGTGCATCGCCACGGACGACGGCGGCGAGCTTCCAAGCGAGGTTGGCCGCGTCGCGCATGCCCGCGCACATGCCCTGGCCGAGGAAGGGCGGCGTCTGGTGGCAGGAATCGCCGGCCAGCAGCAGCCGCCCCCTGCGCCACCCCTGCTGCACGACCGAATGGAACGTGTAGACCGCCGCGCGCTCCAGCACGGCATCCTCGGGGCCCAGCCAGCGCGTCATCATCGGCCAGAAGACGGCGGGCTCGGTGAGGCGCGCCGGATCGTCACCCGGCATCAGCATGATCTCCCAGCGTCGTCGCGTGCCGCCCACATTCACGATGGTCATCGGACGTGCCGGATCGCAGAGCTGGACCGTATGGTCGGGCAGGGCGCCGGTCCGGACGCTGTCGGGGCGGCACAGCAGGTCGACGACGAGCCAGGGCTGGTGCAGGCCGAGATCGAGGGGCGTGCTGCCGATCGCCTGACGCACCAGCGATCGCGCGCCGTCGCAGCCCACGACATAGCGGGCGTCGAGCTCCTCGACGGACGCGACCTCGTGGCCGAGATGGACGCGGACGTTGGGGAAGCGCTGCAGTCCGCGGCGCAGGACGGATTCGAGATGAGGCTGGTGGAAGTACCAGTTGCCCGCCCAGCCGTGCGGGCCTGGCCCGTCGATGCCGCGCCTGACCATCAGCGTGCGGCCCTTGGCGTTGACGAAATGCATGCCCTTCGACGAGGGGCGGGCGGCGGCCGCGATCTCCCTGGCTAGACCTGCCGCCTGGAAGATGCGCATGACCTCGCCGTCGAAATGCACGGCGCGCGGCAGCGGATGGATGTCCGGGTCGCGCTCGAAGATGTCGACCGACAGCCCGGCGCGGCCCAGCAGGTTCGCCAGCAGGGCGCCAACCGGCCCGCAGCCGACGATGGCGACATCCGAGATTCCCGTCACATGGGCGTCATAGCAGGCATCGGCCGGGGTGCGCCATGCGGCGGCTCGCGGCCCGGTTCAGCTGAACCCGTCGCGGGGCTTCAGGCGCCGACGCGGTCGACGTAGTTGGCGTCGAGCCGCATGCTGAAATAGTCGCCGTATCGGATCGCGGGATACTTCGCGGGCGTGGACTGCCCGGCGAAGTTGCGCAGGCAGCCGATCTCCGTGCCGAGGTTCGGATCGAAGAAATAGCCGATCGAGTATCGCGAGCGGTCGGTCGAGGCGTTGATGACGCGATGGGGCGTCGAGTTGAACTGATCGTTGGTCCAGCGGGCCAGCGCATCGCCGATATTGACGATGAAGGTCCCGGGGATCACGGGCGCATCCAGCCATGTGCCGTCCGGCCGGCGGATCTGGAGGCCGCCGACATCGTCCTGGGCGAGGATCGTCAGGAAGCCGTAGTCGGTGTGCGGATGGCTGCCGTACAGGTCGTCGGGCCTGTTCTGCGGCGTCGCGGGATAGTGGATCAGCCGAAGGCACGTCGCCGCCGGGTGGAACCGGCGCGCGAAGTAGCCGGCGTCTTCGCCGACGGCGGTCGAGAAGATCTCGAGCAGCCGGAAGCCGAGGTCCCTGACGCTCCGGTCGTAGGCCGTCACGGCCTTGCGGAACCAGGAATCCTCCGGCCACTGATTGGGCCCCTGCAGCGGCTCGACCATGAAAGCCGGATCACGCGGGTCGACCTCGTGGCGCACGAAGAACGATTCCATCTGGTTGGGATGTCGCGCCGGGGCGAAGCGTGCGGACGACACCAGCGTCGATCCGGCGAAGGGCTGGTATCCGCGATGCCACTTGTTGAGCTTGATCTTCAGCTTCTCGTCGAGGGGGCGGGCATGGAAACGGCGGTTGGCCTCGAACGCCTCTTCGATCACGCGCTCCGGGACGCCGTGATCGGCGATGTAGAAGAAGCCCGCCGAGCGGCAGGCGGCGTCGACCTGCTTCGCGAGATCCGGCAGGGGCGAGCCGCCACCGAGATCGATGACCGGAATTTCCCCGCCGGAAGCGCTCATGTCACGGTCCTCCCGTCGCAAGCCTCGTGATGTGGACCAGGCCTGATGCGGGTCGGCCCTATGCGGCTTAGCCCTGCAGCGCCTGCCACACTTTCTCTGGCGTGGCGGGCATGTCGATGTGCCGGCCGCCCAGCGCGTCGGAAATGGCGTTCATCACCGACGGCAGCGATCCGGCGCAGCCCGCCTCGCCGCAGCCCTTGGCGCCCAGCACGTTGGTCTTGGCCGGTACCGAGTGGAAGGCCGTGTCGAACGACGGCACGTCGCTGGCGCGCGGCAGCGCGTAGTCGGTGAAGGAGCCGGTCAGGAACTGGCCGTCCTCGTCGTAGACCGTGCGTTCGAACAGCGCCTGGCCGATGCCCTGCACGACGCCGCCATGGCTCTGGCCTGCGACCAGCAGCGGATTGATGACCGTCCCGAAGTCACCGACCATCGTGTACTTCACGACGTCGACCCAGCCTGTCTCGGGATCGATCTCGACCTCGGCGACGTGAGCGCCATTGGGGAAGGCCGATGGAGCGGCCTCGTGGACATGGCTGACATCGAGCGTATCCGGCACGCCCTCGGGCAGCTTCAGGCCGCCGGTGCGCAGCTTCTCGGCCAGTTCCATGATGCCGATGCCGCGGTCGGTGCCGACGATGGTGAAGCGCCCCAGCTGGAACTCGATGTCGACCGGCGAGGCCTCGAGGGCGACGCCGGCGATCTGCTTGCCCTTGTCGATCACCTTGTCCGACGCTTCGACGATCGCCGCTCCGCTCGCCATGATCGATTTGGAACCGCCGGTGCCGCCGCCCGCGATCAGCAGGTCGCTGTCGCCCTGGATCAGCTTGATGCGATGGAAGGGCACGCCGAGCTTTTCGGTCAGTACCTGGGCGAAGGCCGACCAGTGGCCCTGGCCGTAGTCCAGCGTGCCCGTGATGATCGAGACATCACCGTTGGGCTCGAAGCGGATGCCGCCCATCTCCTTCATCGGCGGCGCGGTGACTTCGAGGAAGTCGCCGATGCCCAGGCCGCGCAGCTTGCCGCGCTGCCGGCTTTCTTCCTTGCGCGCCGCGAAGCCCGCGATGTCGGCGAGGTCCAGGGTCTTGTCGAGGAGTGCGGTGAACTCGCCGCTGTCGTAGGTCGTGCCCGACGCGGTCTTGAACGGCATCTCCTCCGGGCGGATGTGGTTGCGCTTGCGCAACTCGACGGAGTCGATGCCCATCTCGCGCGCCGCCGTCTCGATCAGGCGCTCCATGAAATAGTTGGCTTCCGGGCGACCGGCGCCGCGATAGGCGCCGACCGGCGAGGTGTTGGTGAAGGTGACCTTGGTCGCGACCTCGATCAGCGGCGTGCGGTAGATCGCGGCGAGATTGCGGGTGACGCCCATCGATCCCATCAGCGGACCGACATTGGCGAGATAGGCGCCGACATTGGCGAAGCCGGACAGGCGGACGGCGAGGAACCTGCCATCCTTGTCGAGTGCCAGCTCGCCGTCGAAGTCGTGGTCGCGGCCGTGCTGGTCGCTGAGGAAGGAGCCCGAGCGTTCGTCGGTCCACTTCACCGGCCGGCCGAGCAGCTTGGCGGCATGGAACAGGCCGGCATATTCCGGATAGGGCGAACCCTTCATGCCGAACGATCCGCCGACATTGCCGGTCAGGATGCGCATCTGGTCCGGCTTGATCTTGAGCAGGTCGGCCATCTGGTGCTTGAGGCCGAAGGCGCCCTGGTTGCCGCAGCGCAGAATGTAGCGGTCGGCCTTGGCATCGTACTCGGCGAGCGCCGAACGCGGCTCCATCGCGCAGACGACGATGCGGTTGCTGACCAGCCGCAGGCGGGTGACGTGCGCGGCCTGGGCGAAGGCCTCGGCGACCTTGGCGGTGTCGCCGTAGAGATAGTCGACGCAGATGTTGCCGGGGGCATCGTCGAACAGCAGCGGCGCGCCCGGCTGGGCCGCCTCGCGGCAGTCGGTGACGGCCGGCAGGGCGTCGATGTCGACCACGACCGTCTCGGCCGCATCCTTGGCCTGCGCCAGGGTCTCGGCGACGACGAAGGCCACCGGATCGCCGACGAAGCGCACCTTGTCGGTCGCCAGGGAATGGCGCGTCGGCGTCTTCATCGGCGAGCCGTCGCGGTTGGGCACCGGGATCAAGGTCTTGAGCGGGCCGTAGCCGGCGAGGTCGGCGCCGGTCCAAACGCCCAGCACGCCCGGCATTGCCTTGGCCTCGGCGGTGTCGATGCCCTTGATCACGCCGTGCGCGACCTGGCTGCGCACCATCACGCACCACGCCTGGTTGGGCAGATTCATGTCGTCGGTGTAGCGGCCCTGGCCGCGCAGGAGGGTCGGGTCCTCCTGCCGCGGCACCGGCTGACCGATGCCGAATTTCATCAAATTGAGATCATCCGCGGCCAAGGGGGCATTCATGGGCGGTCCGTGCTGCAAGGGGTGGGAAAGAGTGTGAGTTCATCATAGCGCATCGGACCGGCCCGGAGGCTAGTCCCTGTTGCAGGTCTCGTATCGCGGCTCGTGCGGGCTCGACGGGCTGGTCCCCCGCAGGGACCGTGCCAAGAATGCCCTCAAGGTGAATGTACCCAAAAGTCGACAGGGAGATGTCAGGGTGTCTGCAATTGCCTGGGAACTGCCGGAAGACGTGCGTGCTGTGCGCGACGGCCTGCTCGACTTCGCCCGCAAGGAGGTCCTGCCGCGCCACGAGGCCCATCGCGCGCTGTTCGAGGATCCGCGTCGACTGTATCGCGAG
>QFCS01001206.1_pt1 | contig 30283 bp, 34 predicted proteins | sample 3576561 | NCBI WGS metagenome assembly QFCS01 | reverse complement strand
CTCCTGCACCGTCCCGTACTCACCTCGACGGCGACTCCTACCGACTCCGCGCCCACCACGCCCGGGCAGACACCCCTCGTATCAGGCAGCGACCGGCACCCGACGACCGCTACAGTGACCACGCCCGCGGGTGGGGAATCTCGATGAGCATCACTGAGGAGTTCCGGCGAGCGCCATCAGCGCCGAGCCTCGTGCGGCACGTAGTAGCGGCCGGCGGGGTGGTGCAGCCCGGTCGTCTGGCCGCCGGCCGCTCCGGCTGTGAGCCAGCGTCTCAGTCCGGCGGCGCCCTGGATCGCCTTCCATTCCTCTCGGTCGGCGTTGATATTGGCGGGCCGACCGTTCAAGCCGGCCAGACAAGGTTGTGATTGCTACTCGGTGCGGCTTCGCGCCACGCCAGGAGGGCGTCGTGGATCCACGGGGTCATGGGAATGACGCGCCATCCAGCGCGGGTCTTGGGGCGGACCAGGTGGTAGGCGCCGGTGAGGTGTCGAGCCTCGTACCCGTCGGGAAGTCGGAACCCCTTCCGGGTCGCGCTTGTCGGCGTACGGCAGCGACTGCAGTTGCCACGCGACGGTGATCAGCCGCCGGGTGACGTCGACGTTGTCCCGGGTCAGACCGAGGCATTCCCCGGTCCGCATGCCTTGCAACAGGGCGGTGGCCCACCTGGAACCGCGGGGCAGGTCGGCGGCCTTGGCGAGGATGGCCACCGCGTCGGCGACTGAGAAGGCGTCGCGGTCGCTGGTTCCGTGGCTGGGGGCCTCGACGAGTAAGACCCGGTGCGGGACGTCATGACCCTCGAGGATCGCCGCGTTGAGCATCTTGAGCAGCACCCTGTGAGTGCGGAGCGCGCCCGCGTGCCGCGGCGTTCTCGTGGCGGCGCACCAAGGAGCAGCCGGACCGTGGCGGCATCATGGAGCAGGGCGGCGTGGGCAAGAGCGCCGCCCTGTGGGCGGCCTGGAATACGGCCTCGAACGACTCTTTCGGAACTCTGGCCGCTATGCCCGGCCAGGTGCGGACGGCGTACTCGTCGGCGGAGTAGCCCTTGGGGCGCTGGGTGTGGATGCGTGTGCGCATCCACTCGCGGGCCCAGCCCTTCACGGTGGCCCCTGTCGCGGTCGCGACGGACACGCCTTCCCGCGCAATCTGACGTCGCTTCCGGTCGAGCTTCCGCTTCGCCTCGGCCGCGGTGAGGCCGTAGACAGTGAGGCGACGACGGGTGCCTCGGGCGGTGTAGCCGGCCTCGAGTCGGCCCATCCATCGACCGCCCGACCGGAGGGTGATGTTCCCTGTCCTGTACTGCCGCCGCTGCCCCGCCATGACACCCATTTGTACACCCATCTGCGTAGCGGACGGCGGACATCGGCGGCAGGTCATAGACGGTGTGACCTGCGGTTATGCCTCGCCAACGTTGGCGTGCGGTCCAGTTGGTAATGAGGATGTCGCGGGTTCGACTCCTGTCACCGGCTCCCGATCATTCCTGGGCTTGCGTGTCGCCTTTGACCGGCGGGAGGAGATCGCCGATCTGTTCTCCGTCGACCTGACGCGTGACCTGGACGCGGCCGCCGAGCTGATGCGGTTCTACGAGGACAACGTCGCGCGCCCGCTGCCTGATGGTGGTCTCGGTCGAGTGTGGGCGCGGCTCGAGCGACGCTGGTTCGCCACCCATCCTGAGCCGCAGGCACGGCTCGCCGCCATGCGCCGTCACCTGGTCGGCCAGGCGGCCGGGGTGAGTCCCCAGGAGTGGTGGAAGTAGCCGGCCCGGCTTGACCACGGGGCGAGCCCTTGACCGGGGTGTCTCCGGGACGAGGGCGGGCCATCGCGTGAGGCTCTGCGAGAAGGCTCTAATCAACTCGTAGAACAGGACTCACGCGATGACCCTGAACCAGTCTGCCCTGCTCGAGCTCACCCAGATGCTGCGCACCGCTGATGGCGGCGATCTGATGCGCCAGATGCTCGGCCTGATGCTCCAAGCGCTGGTCGATGCCGAGGCCACCAGCGTCATCGGCGCCGAGCCGCAGCAACGCACCGAGGAACGCACTACCCAGCGCAACGGCACTCGTCTCAAGACGGTGTCCAGCGCGGAGGTGGCCCAGCCCAGAGACTGCGCGGTCAGATGCACCGCCAGCCGGTGCCGCGGCAGGCCGGGGCGCACTGCGGCGCCCACCAGGTCGAGGTACGCGTCGACCAGCTCGTTCGGCGGGGTACCTGCGTAGCCGGCGGCGGCAAGGAACTGTCGCACCTGAGCGCGCGTCGCACGCCGGGGTCGCTTCGTGGCAGACATGGCACGTTGATCGGCCGGGGGAGTGGGCGCCCCCGGCTACTGACCGAGGCCGGACAGTCCAGCCAGTCAGCGTCGCGGAGTGCCGCGCCGCGGCGGCCGCGGGCGGTTGACGTCCTGCCGGTCGCGCGCTGCTCCCTGCGACGTGGTCGGCGCCGGGGTGCCCTCGCCGGTGTCGATCGGGATCTCCAGACGGGAGACGATTCGGTAGCGCAGGTCGCGTGCGGGGCTGTCGCCCAGGGGCTTCTCGGCGACGATCGCGCGGGTCGCGGCACCGACGTCGTGGCCCTGTTCGTGGGCCTGCTGCAGCATCGCTGCGGTGGCCGGCCAGTCGCCCTTCTCGAGCAGGCGCGGGTCGAGCTCGCGGGCCAGCGGCTCCCACCGCTCGGCGGGCGTCTTCTCGGCCGCGGTCGAGAGTCGGGCACGGACCTCGCTGCTCTTGTGCAGCTCGGCCAGAGCCGCCTTCCGCGGGTCGGCGTCCCACGTCTTGACCGCGTCCCGCAGGTCCCGGCTGGCCTGCAGCTGGGAGAGCTGCAGCCGTGCCCGCACCTGGTTGACCCCCGGCTCCCAGGCCCGGCTGGGACGGGCCGAGATGACCCGCATGGCGGCCACCCGTGCCTGCTCTGCGCCGAGGTTGTCGAGCCGCTCGGTGAGGAGCTGGTCGCCCAGGGACCGGAAGGCGGGCTGGCCGCTGGCCACCGCGGCGGTGAGCGCGGCCGGGCCGCGCTGAGCGAGCAGGTCGGCGGGGTCGAGTCCGTCGGCGAACCGGGCGTAGCCGGGGTCCAGGCCGTGCGGGGTCAGCATCCAGAAGTCGCGCTCGACCGCGACCTGGCCCGCCAGGTCGGCGTCGGTGGCCACGATCGCGTCGCGTCCAAAGGCGGCCAACTGGGCGGCCTGCTCCTCGGTCAGGGACGTGCCGAGCGGGGCCACGCCGAGGTAGAGGCCGGCGCTGGCGATCGTGACAGCGACCGCGTCCATCGGGCCCTCGACGCGCACCGGGACGGCACCCTCGGCGAGCAGTTCGTCGACGACGCCGAACAACTGCGCGCCCTTGTGGAACAGCGGGGTGTCGGCGGTGTTGAGGTACTTCGGTCCGGCCTTGTCGTCATCGGCGAGGTCGAGGCGTCGGCGTCCGACGAAGCCGAGCACATCGCCCTGGTGGATCACCGGGAACACCACGCGGTCGCGGAACCGGTCGATGAGGCCGCCGGTCCGGGCCTCTACAGCGACTCCGGTGGCGAGCATCTCGGCGTCGCTGACGCCGCGGCCGCGGAGGTGGTCGACCAGGTTGGTCCACCCGGCCGGAGCCTGACCGGGGCGGAACCGCTCGTCGCCGGCGAGGTCGACGCCGAACCGGCCGGTGAGGTAGTCGCGACCCCACGAGTCGGTGAACCGGGACTCGAAGAAGGTCTGCGTGAGCTCGTTGATCTCGACCATGCGCTCACGCGTGACGAGGGAGGAGTGCCACTCGTCGGCGCGCTGGTACATGAGCCGGATATCGGCGTCGGTGGGCTCCAGCCGGGTGCCGCCGAGGTCGCGGATGTAGGCGGCCAGCGTGAGGTCGCTCTCGATGTACTGGTCCTCGTCGACGTCGACCAGGTCCTCCTCGAGCGCGTTGACCTGGTGCTCGTCGACCAGGTCGACGGGGGGCTCGAGGTCCGTGCCGGGGTCCTCAGCAAGCGGCCACGGGATGTCGTCGGGCTGGTCGACGAACATCGCCTGGTCGGGCTCGATGCCCTCCCACAGGTCCGCGGGCGGCTCCTCGAAGTGGTACTCGTGCGCGTGCTCGTCGGGAGCGGTCTCCAGCGCGATCGAGGTCCGCCAGACCAGCGCCTGGCATTCGTTAAGCCCATCAAGGGCGTCGTCCCAGCCGTCGCTCGCGCCATCTCTCTGGGCCCGGCCGGCGCCCAGCAGGGCCTCGACCTGCCAGCCACGCTGTAGGCCGTGGTCGACGTTGGAGACCAGCGCCGGCCACCAGGTGCTGGCCTGGATGCTCGCGGCCCGCTCGGGACCGAACAGGTCCGCGAGCCGCGGCGCCCAGTCGGTGGTGACGCTATCGCCGTGGGAGCCGTCGCCGATCTGGGCGGCGACCGCGGGTGTGAGGTGGCGGGCCATGCGCCACCAGAGCGCGGCCGCGGCGTGCTCGTCGGGCAGCGGGCCCGCCGGGTGATCGGGTGCGGCGGCGGTGCGCAGCAGCTCGTGGGCCGTGACGCCGGCACGCGACATCGCGGCCAGCCGCTCGGCCAGGAGCGGGGTGAACTCGTCGTCGCGGACCTGCGGGGCGAGCGAGTAGAGCAGCTGACGCCATTCTTTGAGCGCCGGCGTGTGGTCACCGGTGACGGCCCGGTTGAGGCGCCGCTGCCACGTCGCCGACGCCTTCTGCAGCTGCGGTGCGCCGGTCGGTCGCCGGTCGTCGACGGGGACCTGCATGGCTGCGCGCCAGACCTCGACGTCGGCCACCGTGGCGGCCCCGGGGCGGATGCCGTTCTGCGCCCACACCGGCAGCGAGGACTGCTCGGCGGCGCGGGTGTGGACCTGCTCGGCGAGCTGCTCGACCAGGTGCGCCCGCTGGGAGAGGTAGGCACCCCAGTGCGGGTCCTCGGCCAGACGCACCGGGATCCCGGGCATCCACGGCAGCGGAGCATAGATGGCCGCGTTGCCTGTGCTGCGGAGTCCGGAGGCGTCCAGGCGCCAGTCCAGGACCGCGGCCCGGTCGCGTGCGCTCTCCAGCTCCCGGTCACCGGCGGCGGCCCGGAGCGCTTCGACGGGGTTCTCGCCGGCCGCGCCGAGCAGCAGCAGGTGGGCGCGCAGGGTGGGCCAGGCGGCCTCATCCGACAACCCGGGAGCCAGTGTCTCGACGGCGGTGTCCAGCGCGTCGACCACGTTGACCGTGGTGCCGTCGACGCCGGTGGTGGTCTCGTGGCGCAGCAGGTCCTCGGCGGCGACGTAGAGGCTGTCGAGGTAACGCTGGGAGGCCTCGCCGAGCCGGGTGGCCGGGTCGGCCTGCTCGCGGACCAGGCTGGTCGCGGACCGCTGGACGTCGTCGCGGGCCAGCATCGACTCGAGGATGTCGGTGGGGGTCAGCGGCCGGACCAGGGTCGGGTGGATCACCGAGTGCGGGTCGCCGTCGCCGACGACCTCGAGGTAGACGTGGTTGGCATGCGCGCCGCGGGTCATCATCGTGTAGAGCTGCTGGCGCGACTCGGCGCCGGTGGCCAGGCCGTGCATCGTGTCGGCGGTGACGCCCTGAGCGGTGTGCACGGTGCACGCGTAGCCGAGCTCGGTGGCCTTGGCGACATAGTTGCTCGACAGTCGCACGGTGCGGCCGTGCTGGGTGTGCTGGACCGTCAGGTCGCCCCCGGCGTGGAACTCCAGGACGGTCCCGCGGTCGCCGTTCTTCACCCAGTCGGTGGCCGAGGTACGCAGCCGGCGGTCGTTCTCGCGGGTGATGATCAGCTCGCCGATCGACGCCTCGTTGCCGTCGGCGAGCCGCCGCACCGGGCCACTGCTGGCGACGTCGGCCGGGTCGATCCCGTCCAGACGGTGAGCGCGGGCCTGCTGGTTCAGCTCGCTGACCAGGTCGCGGGTCGGGGCGAGCATGATCGAGTCCAGGCCGGCGGCCCGGTCGGCCTGCCAGGCGGCGAAGACCTCCTCGGTCATGGTCGCCAGGTCGCCGACGTGGACCCGGTCGCGGTCGAGGTAGAAGCCGAGCGCCTCGCTCTTGCCCTCGCGCAGGGCCAGCGACGCTGCGCCCTCGGCGGGGTCCTTGAACCGGACGAGCTCGGTCAGCTGGAGCGCGCCGTGGGTGGCTCGGATGTCGCGCAGGACGCCGCCGGCGCCGATCGCGGAGAGCTGCTGGTCGTCACCGATCAGGCGGACGCTGCCGCCGCGCTCGAGGATGTAGGACACCGCGGCGTCCAGGGAGAGGGTGTCGGCCATGCCCGCCTCGTCGATCACGACGAGCGTCGAGGAGCCGATGCCGGCCACCCAGTCCGGCATCGCGGCACCGGTCTGCCGGGCCTGCTCGAGGGAGTGCGTGAGCTTGGCCAGGGTGTCGGTCTGGGTGTCGATCTGGGAGCGCAGGGCGTCAGCGGCCGCCGCCGAGGGAGCCAGGCCGATGATGGTGCCTCCGCCGTCGCTCCACGCGCTGGCCAGGGCTCGCATCGCGGTGGTCTTGCCCGATCCGGCGGGGGCGATCGCCAGCTGGAGCCGGGCGCCGGAAGTGGCCATCTCCCGCACCAGCGTGGCCTGTCCGGCGTTGAGGGTGATGCCGTTGGCGGTCGACTCCAGCAGCGCCAGGTCGACCGAGGACGCCTCGATGGCGTACCCGTCATGGCGGCCGGCGGCGTCGACCAGGCGCTGCTCGGCGGCCAGCACCTTGCTCGAGGTGAACAGGTCGGCCCCGGCCTGGCTGTAGACCGAGGACCCGTCTGCGCGGCGCAGCTGGACCGGCTCGCTGATGGTGTCCCAGGGGCGGGCCATGCTCACCGAGTGGCCGTCGAGGACCTCGCTGACCAGCAGGTCGACCACCTGGGAGACCTGGTTGGTGGGCACGTTGGCGGCCGGAACCTGCCGCTGGGCCTCGGCGTAGACGTGCCAGTACTGCCACGTGCTCCGGCTGCCTTCCATCGTGGCCACGATGCGGTCGGTGGTCTTGGCGAACCAGGCCGAGTCGGCCAGGGAGCGGGCCGCGCCCTTCGGGTTGAGGGCGCCGTGCACCATCTGCTTGACCCGCTGCGGGGTGCCGAGCACCTCGACTGCCTCGCGGTTCCAGGCCTCGCGCTGCTCGGTCAGCGAGCGCGGCTCGTGCTTGGCCTCGCGGGTCTCCAGCGTCGCCTGCTGGGACAGCTGGATCGTCTCCACCGGAGTCGGGGGCCGCCCGTGGGTGGCCTGGAACGCGGCCGCGAGGACCTTGCGACGGTCCTCGACGTCGAGCCGGCGCTTGGAGAAGCGGCGGTTGAGCTCGGGGTCGACGCCGACGATCTCGCGGATCGGCCGCTTGCGGGCGTCCTCGTTCGGGCGCTCGGCGAACCGGACGCCGAGGGCGTCGACCAGGTGCCGCTCGAGCGCGGTGTTGTAGGTCTCCGAGGCCGAGACGACCGCCTTGTGCAGCGGTCGCCCGTCGATCGCCAGCCACTTGCCGTCGAGGGTCTGGACCCTGTTCGCCACGGCCACGTGGGTGTGCAGGTCGGGGTCGCCGGCGCGGGAGTCGCGGTGGGTGAACGCGGTGGCGATCAGGCCGCGGACGTCGACTTGGCGCACGCCGTTGGTGCCCTGGCGGGTGAACAGTGCCTTGGACTCGATGAAGTCCAGGGCGTCGTTGATCGCCGCCTGGTGGGCCCGCTCGATCACCGCGGCGGTCTTCGGGTCGGCGATCGCCCACAGCACCGAGACGCTCTTGACCGGGGAGAAGGTCAGGTCGTAGCCGGCCACCGCATTGGTCTTCGGGCGGGAGTGCTTGGCGATCGTGGCGGCGAGCTCGCGGGCGTCGGCCGGCTCGCGGCCGTGCTCGGCACGGAAGAACTCCGCGGCCACCTCGGTGCGGATCTTGGCCCGGTCGGCCGCGGGGACCGGCCAGTCACCGGGCAGGCCGGCGGCCTCGTTGAGGGCCGCGATGCGCTTGGCGACCTCGATCCGGAACGGGCTGATGTCGTTGTCGTAGACCTTGTACGGGGTGCCGAGGCGGACCGCGGTCTTGTAGTCGGCCTCGGTCGGGCGGCCGGCCTCGTCGCGGCCGATGCGCAGGTCCAGCTCCTTGGTCCGCTGGGTGGCCAGCGGGTGGTGTCCGGAGCCGAACAGGCTCTGCATGTGGTCGGCGGTGACGATGTCGCCGGCGTCGAGTCCTTCGATGCCCTCCATGCCCGATCCGAGCCACACCCCGGGCGTCTCGCCCTTCTCGGTGTAGTAGCTCGCCAGCCCGGTGTGGCCCTTGTCGGTGGCGTCCATCGCTGCGACCTGGCGGGTCAGGTAGTCGTACCCCGACCCGGCCGTCAGCTTGTGGAGGCTCATCGTCACGGTCACCTACGTGCGTGCGCGCGCGGCAGGCGATCACTTTCGGCCGGATTTCTGGTGTGTTCTTTCTATTCGGCAAACCGAGAATGCAAGAGGTGTATGGCACTTCGACCTTCGGCCGAACGTAGCGGGGGATGAGAATCGGTGGTGACGCTCGGCGACGTCGGCACACACTGGTGCGGGTGAGCCCGTAGAGGTGTATGGCGTGGGGCTCTCGGGAGTCGGTGGATTGTTGCTGCGAGCACGTGGGTCTGTGTCCTGGCAGAGAGCCCTCCGGGTGTCGCCGGCCGCGATGGCCGCGGCCGGTCCGGTGAGGAGGGCTCGTGATGGAAGTGTTGTTCGACCGGGTCGCCGGTCTGGATGTCGGGAAGGCGTCGGTGTCGGTGTGCGTGCGGACACCGGGCGCACGGCGGGGACGCCACAGCGAGACGCGCACGTTCAAGACCACGACCGGGTCGCTGAGGGTGATGCGCGACTGGCTGCTCGAGTCGGGGGTAACGATCGCGGCGATCGAGTCGACCTCGACGTATTGGAAGGCGCCGTTCTATTGCCTGGAGGAGGTGATGGAGGTCTGGCTGCTCAACGCCGCGCACATGAAGGCCGTGCCGGGTCGCAAGACCGATGTGCGGGATGCGGAGTGGATCGCCCAGCTGCTGGAGCACGGGTTGCTGCGGCCCTCGATGGTGCCGCCGCCGGCGATCCGGCAGTTGCGGATGCTGACCCGCTATCGGGTGCAGCTGATGGGGGACCGGACCCGGGAGGCGATCCGGTTGGAGATGATGCTGGAGGACGCTTCGATCAAGCTGTCCTCGGTGGCGTCGTCGCTGACGACGGTGTCTGCGCGCGCGATGCTGGCGGCGATGATCGAGGGGGAGCGTGACCCGCTCGCGTTGGCGGAACTGGCGAAGGGTCGGATGCGTTCCAAGATCCCGGACCTGGCCCAGGCGCTGGAGGGCAACTTCGATGATCACCATGCGCAGATGGCCCGCGCGATCCTCGGCCGGCTGGACCTGGTGGAGCAGTCGTTGGTCGAGTTGGACGCGGTGATCGCGGCGAAGTGCACGCCCTGGCAGCACGAGATCGACCTGCTGCAGACCATCCCTGGGGTGGGGGAGAAGGTCGCCCAGGTCATCGTGGCGGAGACCGGTGCGGACATGTCACGGTTCCCCAGCGCCGGGCATCTGGCCGCGTGGGCCGGGGTCGCGCCCGGGATCCACGAGTCCGCCGGGAAGCGGACGCCGACGAGCAAGCGGCACGGCAACAAGTGGCTGACCGCGATGCTGGTCGAGGCCGCCGGGTCGGTCGCGCGGATGCACCAGTCAAACTACCTCTCCGCCCAGCACGCCCGGATCGCGAAACGACGCGGTACCGGTCGTGCGCAGGTCGCGGTCGCGCACTCGATCCTGGTGTCGTCCTGGCACATGCTGACCAAGGACGAGCCCTACCAAGACCTCGGCGCGGACTGGCTCGCCCGCCGCAACGACGAGGCGCATACCCGGCGACTGGTCGCCCAGCTCGAACGCCTCGGACACACCGTGCAACTCGACGCCGCCAGCTGAGTAGCGACTGGGGCTGCCATCGTGTCGGGCTCCGCCCGACGCGCTGACGCGCCTGCGCCGGTACAGGTGATTCACGGGTCTGTGTGGCACTTGGTCGGTGGCGAAGATCTGGGGGGACGCTGGGGGGCGTGGGTGACCGCTGGGGCGTCCGGTTCGGATCGGGTGGGCGGAACCGGACGAGGGAGCGGGTTTGAAGGTTTCTGCGGCTCTGTGATCGCCCGGGGTCCGGGAAATGTCGTAGGTGACTGTCAGAGTCCATGTCGAAACGAGTGAGGACCGGATGAGTCAGCAGACGATCAAGCAGCAGGCACGGCGTACGGCGCGGGAGATGGCCGAGAAGCGGCGGCGCGAGCGCGAGGAGCGGGAGCGTCGGGTGATCGACCTGGCCGAGCGGGTCATGGTCGCGATCGGTGAGCGCGACGCGGCGGTGGCCGAGACCGAGAAGCGCGCGGGTGAGGCGCTGCGGGAGTTGACCGAGCGCGAGGGCCTGCCCCTGGGCGAGGCCGTCGAGTGGTGCGGCGAGACGATCACCGTCCGCGAGGCAACGCGACTGCGGCGGCTCGCCAGTGAGTCGCAGGCGGGCGACGACGGCGAGCAGGACAGCGACCGTGACGGCGCGCAGGGCGGCGACGGTGCGGCGCTGGCGACCGCTGGGAGTGGGGGAGCGGGTGCCGGTTCGTCGGCTGGATGACGCCGGCCTCGCGGCGGTCGCGGCCGCGATCACTGATCCGGCCGTGCGCGCGCGGTACCGGGCGAAGGTCGCCACGGTGCCGGGGAGCGAGTGCCTGTGGTGGACCGGCGCGGTCGCCGGTCGGCCCGATCGTGAGCGCACGGACGGCGGCGGGCATGGCCGGTTCTGGTACGCGCCGGGACGGGTGATCATCGCGCACCGGTTCGCGTTCGCGGTGATGAACGGGGTGGACGCGCTCGCGGAGGCGCGGCTGCTCGGGCATCGGTGTCACAACCCGCTGTGTCAGCGGATCGCACCGGATCACGTCGTGGTGTCGAGCGCGGCGCAGAATCGCCGGGAGTGGTCGGTGCAGCGGCGCCTGCCGTACAGCCCACTGGCCGATCCGCGCGGGCCGCGACGGCGGGCGCGGGAACTGCGCGACCTGGCGCGCGAGGACCCGCAGCTTGTGGCCGACGACCTCGCGCGGCTCCAGGAGCTGCTGGGCGAGCAACTGACGCTCTGGTGAGGTTGGGCCGACGCAGAAGGCCGCCCGCAGCGGACAGCGCTACGGGCGGCCTTCTGGCTGGGCGGTCAGGCGGGCTCGCCGTCGAGGAGGCGACCGAGCGTCTCCCACCGGTCGACGTAGCCGTCAGCGTCCTCGGGCGACTGGTCGCCCCACTTGGCGTGAAGATCGCGGATGCGGTCGAGACGGTCGGGGAGCGCGTCACGGGCGGCGGCGATGAACTCGACGTCGGCGGCATGGCCGGTGGTCTTGAGGTCAAGCCGGTGGTCGTGCCCGGTGTAGTAGGCCACCACGGTGGTGTCGGGCAGCAGGGCGTCGGCGGCGGTGGCGCGGATCTTGTGACCGTCCGGAGTCCAGGGGCCAGGGGTGGCGCGTGTCTCCAGAGCGCGCAGGGTGGCGTCGTCGCTCATGCGGGCTGGTCCTCCCGGGTGGCGAGGTCGAGCCGCCCGGATGCGGCGGTTGCCACGGCGGTGATCCGGGCGGCCAGCGCCCGCAACTCGGCCGGCGTGCCCTGGATCGCCACCACGTCGTCACCGGCGAGGGTGAGGACCGGCTGACGATGCTCACCGGCACCAACCCAGTCCTCGCCGGGGGTGAACACCTGGACGCTGGTCTCCCGAGCGGCCAGCCACTCGATGTGCGCGCTCACGGGGTCACCTCGGCGGGCGCGGTGCCGATGAGGCGGCGGAACGCCTCCACGTCTGCCTCGAGGGAGAACAGTTGGCGCCGGTGCTTGTCGTTCTCGGCGGCGACCTCGCCCAGGACTTCCGCGAGCCCGTGGAGGAAGGCCACGACGGCATCGGCGTCGACGGCATCACCCATGGCGACCCAGGGCTTGGGCACCCGCTCGGTGGCGGCGTAGGGCATCGCGGACATGGCGGCTCGGATACGGCGCTGGTCGCGCTCGCTGATCACCGTCGTGGATGACGCTGCGTCGTTGGTCATGACTGCTCCTGTTCGGTGGTGCGGTGGGTGTGCTCGGCGTGCAGGGCGTCCAGCGCCGTGGCGACGCTGGACAGGGCCGCGTCCAGGTGGGCGCGGGCGGTCTCGGGGGTCCAGCGGCGTACGTCGCGCAGCCGGTGCTCGATGACGATCAGGTCGCAGGCCGTCTCGCTGAGGGTGTGCCGGTCCTTGGCGGCGCTGGCCTCGACGTCGGCGGGCGCGGCGGTCGGCTGGCTCATCGCAGGACGTCCTCGACTGCGCGGCGCTTGGCCTCGTCGAGCGTGCGGGCGTTGATCGCCCACTGCTGCCCGTAGCCGCCGTCGATGTCGGCGTAGAACCCCGGGGCGAGGTAGGTCGCGTGGTCACCGGGCGTGATCCGGATCAGGTACGTGCGCCCATGGGCGTGGACGCTGGCGGTGTGCGCGGTCCAGCGACCCGGCCAGCGGTCGGCGGCGTCCACGGTGTGCCACTCCACCGGCGTGCTGTCGGGCGTCGTCGGGGCGGCGCTGGCGTGGGTGGTCGTGTCTGTCATGGCTCCTTCGGTTGGGCCGGTGGCGGGCCGGACTCGGGGTCTCAGCCCGCCACCGGAGGATCTGGCTGGACGGTCAGGCCGGGGCGAGCGTGGTCCAGGCGCGGCGCTTGATCCGGTCGGGGTCGTCGCTGGTCAGCACGCGCGTGGCGCGGGCGGTCTGCTCGTCGCCCGCGTGGCTCTTGGCGGTGCGGACCGGGGCGTAGTGGTCGATGTACTCAGCCACGGCCTGGTAGCCGGCCCACGCGGTGTCGCGGATGCCGGCCTGGGTGTCGGCGTCGGCGAACAGCCAGTGCAGTCGGGAGCGGCGGCGGCGCTCGGTCTCGCGGACTCGCTTGGTGGCGTTCGCCTCGGCCCTGCCGAACGTGGCGTCGATCAGGGCGTCGAACGCGGCGTCGGTCATGGTCTGCTGGATCAGCCGCTCGGCCTCGACCTGGAACGCGTCGACGTAGGTGAAGGTCAGCCCGAGCGCGTCGCGGGCGGCCTGCACGGCGGCCTTGGCGTTGCGGGTGTGCCGGATCGAGAACGACGACTCGTGGTTGCGCAGGGCCGCGCTCTGGGTGTTCGCGCAGACGACGCGGACCGGGGTGACGACGATGCGGAACGCGCTGGTGCCGTCGTGGCTGTTGAGCGCGGCGATGTTGAGGTCGACGCGGTCAGTGCCGCCGACCGTGACCGAGTTCGGCAGCTGCATTGTGATGAACACCTGCCGCCCGCCGCGCAGTGACCCGGCGGTGTCGAAGATCGCGCCCGACTCGTCTGCCAGCAGGTTCAGGAACTCGGCGTGGTCCTCGTTCTGCAGCGGGGTGTAGCCGCCGCCGACGACGCCGAGCGCCTCGGGCGCTCCGGTGAAGGGGTTGGTGCGCACCGTGGCGAAGCCGGGGACCTCGATCGGCGTGACGCCGCCCTCGCTGACCTCGGCGGTGGTGAGCGGCAACTTGCGGACGTCCCAGCCGCCCAGGTGGCCGAGCCTCATCGCCTCCTCGGCGGTGAACGCGCGGTCGCGGACGGTGGTGCCCAGGCGGTGCCAGGCGTCCTTGCGGGCGAAGACGGCTGCGGCCTGCGTGCCGTGAGTCTCGATCTCGTGTGACATGTCGGGGTCCTCCCGGGTAGCGGATCAAACGAACTGAGGCCATTCTATGGTTTCTATTCCACTAAGGGCGGTTCTCCACAGGAAGAACCGCCCTCAGGTGGGGGAGGGGGAGCCGATCAGGCGGCGCTGTCGCTGGCCTCGTCGGCGTTGTCGCTGTCGTCCTCGGTGCTCGGCTGCGGCTGCTCGCCGAGCAGGATCCGCTCGACCTCGCTGGGCTGGTAGCCCCACTCAACGAGCGCGCCGAGCACGCGGGCGTCCCACGCGGTCGGGTTTCGCCACGAGTGCTTGCCGGTCGTGGCTTCCCACGCGGCGACGATCGCGGCGAGCGTGGTCATGGTCGCGGCCTTCGGCGTGCTCGCCTTGGTCGCGATCTTGTGGCACTCCTCGTACCCCGCGCCGTAGTAGCCGGTCGGGACGTCGATCCCGAGCAGCGTGAAGAGCATCGGGTGCCGGTGGTCCATGGCCTTGCTCAGCGAGTGATGGCCGGTCACGACGGCCTCGCAGATCAGGGCCTCGGCACCCTTCGGGGCGGTCTTGCGGGCCACGAACGTGGCCAGCCACTCGCGGCGCACCGTCTCCGCGCTCGCCCAGGCCTTGTTGTTGGCGATCACGCGGCGGCGCTCCTCGCGGCGGGCCTCGGCCTCCTCCTCGCTCTCGCAATCGTCCCCGCTGTCGGCGGTGGTGCCGGACCCGCCGCCGCGACGACGCAGGCCGGACGCGTCGAGGTCGGTGACGACCCACACCGGCACGTACTGCTGGTAGGGCTCGGCGGGCTCGTCGTCTTCGTGCTCCTCGTCGCTGCCGTCCTCGTGCTCCTCGTCGTACTCGTCGTCGGAGTAGACCCACTCCTTGACGACCTGGACGCGAGCGCCGGGAACGTTGGGCCACTCCTCCTGGGGCAGCGGCTCGCCGTCCTCGGTGACCAGCCGCTCGATGCGCAGCACCTCGTCGGCCTCCGCGACCTCCTCGGCGCTCAGCACCGGCAGACCCTCGGCGCGCAGCCGTTCGACCTCGGCGGCGTCGGCCTCGCGCTCGGCGGCCTCGTCGCGCAGCCGCTGGGCCTCGTGCGCGAGCGAGCGACGCCACCGCTTGGCGTTCTCCAGGCGCTCGACGGCCTCGGGGTCGTGCTCGAACTCGGCGAAGATCGCGGCCTCCTCCAACGTCAGGTCACCGGAGTCGAGCCGGTTTCGGCTCTGGTCAGCCTTGGTGACCGCCAGGGCGGCGTCCACGGTCGGGCGGTCGATGCTGGTGCGCTTGGCGATCTGCGCGGCGCTCACGCCGAGCAGGGCCAGCTGCTCCACGCCCGCGACGATCTCGGCCTCGCGCATCCCGGCGCGGTGGATGTTCTCCACCATCTGGTCCCCGATCCGCTCGGCGTCGGCGGGCTGGGAGACGACGCGGGCAGGGATCAGGCCGGTGGGGGTGCCGACCTCGGCGGCGGTGACGGTCCGGCGCTGTCCGCGCAGCAGGACGTACTGGCCGTCCTCGTTGCGGTAGACCGTGACGGCCTCCAGCACGCCGCGCTCCTTGATCGACCTGCGGAACTCCTTGTGGTCGGCGCGCAGGTCGGTCCGGACGTTCGTGCCGATGATGATCTCGGCGGGGTCGAGGTACAGGAACTCCTCAGCCTGGACGGCCTCGGAGGCCTCGTCGATGGCGGTGTCGGCGGGGGTCTGGATGGTGTCGGTCATGCGGGCTGTCCTCCATGAGGAGAATAGAAAGAACTGACAGAACAAAGTCTCCCAGCGGGGGCCGACGCCTACCGGGCCACAGGGCGGACCTGTGGAAAGGTGGGCACCCGCCGAGGGTGGGGAAAACCCGGCCTCGCGGGCGCGTGGACTCCGCTGCGGCGGCGCGGCGCGGCTGCACCTCGTAGCTGGCTGGAACGGAAGGAATCGAGCGAGGGGTGGGAACGGCTGCGCAGGGCCCCGACCGGGAATGCAGCGGCGTTGGTGTTAGCCGCTGCAGCTCGACACCGGCAGAGGAGACCAGGGGAGTGATCAGGTGACGAGCCAGGCCACTATCCCGGTCGGGATCTACTGGAAACCCGGCGTGTGGGACCTCGCCCGATCGGCCTACCTCGCGGACCTGGACACCGACATCGACTCACCCGGCTCGTTCGTCGGCTGGCTCGCCCAGGCGCTCGAGCTCCACGCCCGACGCTCACCGCAGCAGCGGGCCGAGCTCGCGGCCGCGGGCGAGAAGCATCCCGCCCTGGTCAGCGTGACCCGCAGGAGCTTCAACAAGAAGCACGACCTGCCGGCCTCGACCATCGAGGCGGTCGAAGACGCGCTCGTGGCCGACCGTCAGGAGCTCGGCCGGATGCTCGCCCGTTCGGCGTTCGCCCAGGAGGCAGTGATCGTCGCGGCCGAGGAGGCCCGCCGGCGCCTGGGCCGCGAGCTGCCGCCGCCACCGCAGAAGCTCAGCAACCGACCGCCGCGCCGCCGGCCTGCCCGGTAGCCGGCGAGGACGACGCCGGCAGTTATGTCGACCCCTCGTCCTAGCGTGCTTCCCAGCGCCCCGATCCGGTACCCGAGAGCCGGTCGGGGCCCTTCTGCGTGCCCTGGGTGATCTCCCGCCGAGCCACCAGCCGAGCTTGAGCGGTGCAAACGACTTCGGCCGATGTGATCGCTGCCGGGCCTTGATGACACCTAGGTAACTGCGGGACCGATCAACGTCTCGCAGTCACCTAGGAGGAAGCCATGTCCACCACCGTCACCTTCGCCGGCAACCTGGCCGAGGCACCGGAGCTGCACTACACCCGGGAGAGCAAGCCGTTCGTCACCTGCCGCGTCCTGGTCAACCGCCGGATCCAGAACGACCAGGGGGAGTGGGTCAGCGACGAGCCCACCGCCCACAACGTCAAGATCTTCGGCTCGGCCGCCACCCACGTACACGACAGCTGCGGATCCGGTGACCCGATCTTCGTCCACGGCCTCGAACGCACCGAGAGCTGGCCGGACAAGGAGACCGGCGAGAAGCGCACCAAGGACGTCGTGGTCGTCGACAACCGCTTCGGCGAGGTCGGCATCTCGCTCAAGTACGTGTCCGCGCGCATCGACCGCGCCCCGCACGCGGCCCAGGCCAGCTGAGGAGGGTCGCCCGATGGATCTCGTCGTTCAGTCCCCGGACGAGCTGCTCGCCGCGGTGCCGCACGTCCTCGGCTTCAAGCCCGAAGAGTCGATCGTCTTGGTGCCCTTCCGGCCCGGAATGCCGATCACCCGCGTCGACTTGCCCCGTACCGCCGCCGATCGCGAGGAGGTCTGGGACGCACTCAGCGGCCCGTACGGCCGCCACGCCCGGCCCGGTGCCCGCCTGGCCATCATCTGCATCACCGAGGACCGCCGCAGCGCCGAGCTGGCCAGCCAGCACCTGTCCAACCGTCTCCAGGACGTCGGCATCACCACCCACATCAGGCTGTGGTCCGACGGCGAGCGCTGGCGCGAGTTCAACACCGGCAAGACCGGGCTGCAGACCCCGTCGACCGCTGAGCGGATCGCGGCCGCGACCGTGCTCACCGGCGCCGCCCAACCGGCCGCCAGTCGCGAGTCACTGGCCGCCGCCATGGTCGGCGACCGCGAGCCCATCGCCCAGCTGCTCCCCGCGGCTCGAGCGGCGGCCGCGGCCAGCACACCCGCTGCGGAGCGGGACTGGGCCCTGGACCGGCTCGAGCAGTTCCACGCCGACGGCAACCGGCTCTCCGACGCCGACGGCGCGCGGATGCTCGTGGCCTTGGAGACGATCAGCACCCGGGACGCGCTTTGGGAGGACATGAGCCGGGAGAACTCCACCTCCCACATGGCCATCTGGACCGACCTCACCCGCCGCGGCCCGGACGGGGTCCGCGCGGCGCCGGCCTCCATGCTCGGCTTCGCCAGCTGGCTGCACGGCGACGGCGCCAAGGCCTGGTGCGCGCTCGACCAGGTGCCCGTCGACCGGCCCTATTCCATGGGCGCCATCGTCGCCTCGGCCCTGCAGAACGGCATCCACCCCCGGGAGTGGGAGCGGTACCAGACCCAGATGCGCGACCTCGCCGCCGACCTGGACGAGTCCTTCGTCCCCAAGCCACCCGGCCAGCAGCGCCACATCCCGGGCACGCAGCCCGTCGCCGACCGCCCGGCCCCGGGCCGCTGAGGAGGACCGCGATGAACCACGACGACGACACCCCGGTGCAGCACAGCGCCACCGAGCGACAGCTGCGACGCCTGGTCGTGCCCGAGCCCGCGGCCTACGCACCCGACAAGCGCCTCGACGTCATCCACGAACCCGACCTCGAGCTGCTGTGGGGAGGCTTGGAATGAGCAATACGCACACCGACGTCAACGACGCCGACCGGCTCGCCCGTCCAGCTGAGCAGCGCCATCGAGCCCGGCGACCTGCGCGTCACCGACCTGGTGAGCGAGCTCGGCGCCGGCAAGGTCCTGGACTACCTCGAGGCCGCCGGCGCCCGGCCGATCTCGGTCTCGCCCGAGCGGCGCTAGCCGACCTGGCCGGTCCAGTTCGGGTCGACCTGGACCGGGATCAGGTCCTCGACCCGCAGCCAGTCCATCTTCACGACCGGCTTGAGCGCGGCATCGTCGTGCCAGACGACCAGGGCCTCCCAGCGTCGGCCCTCGCGCTTCCAGTCGAGGATGAGCCCCCGGGACGGCTTGAGCCGGCCCCTGTTCCGGATCAGCACGAACCGCACGTCGCCGTACGGTCGCCATGCGTCGTTCTTCGGCGGGTTGGCAGACACGGCGTCACTCACTCGCTGGCGAGCAGCTCGGCCGGGACCCACTCCTCGACCGTGGCCCAGCGCCCAGGCCGCAGCTGCGCCACGTAGACGACCCTGCCCTCCCAGACGTGACCAGCGCGGCGCCACTCCAGAAGCAGGCCCGGGCGTGGCTGTGACACGTCGACGGGCACGCTGATCCAGCAGTGCCGCCCGGGATGCTCGGGTCCGCCCGCGCTCACGGGCTGCTGCGCCGTCTCCGCCTGCTGGTCGACGCGCACCCGGTCCTTCAAGGGGATGCCAGCCCCGCGCCCGTAACCGCCCGCCATGCTGTCTAGGGTAGAACAAGTGTTCGAGCAGCGGATCGACCAGATTAGACCGCCGATGCGGACGAACCGGCCTTGTCGTGTCGGGCGGTTGCCGTAGTTTCGGCCCATGAGCAGTCAGGGCCGTGCGTCGATCCGGTTCACCCTGAACGGTCAGCGTTACGAGCTGAGCCGTGAGGACGTCGAGAGCCGCCTGGCAGACGTCGCGCCCGACGCGATTCGCAAGCACGCCGTGCGAGTGAATGGCACCTGGTTCCCGGCGATTCAGGCATTCGAGGTGGCCACCGGGATCCCGCGATCGGAGTTCATCTCCCACACCGCTCGCCGGCACCTGGCAGCACTGGGATTCGAGATTGCCGGCGACATCGAGTCGCGCACGACCTCGACGACGGTAGGTCCCGCGCTCACCCCACCGTCGGCACCCTTACCGGCGACGGGGCTCCGCCGAGACGTCAGCGCGCCGGCCGAGCCCGAAGGGGAGTGGCACACCGAGGCCAACGTCCAGGCGGCCCTGGTGACGGCGTTGGCAGGCGATGGGTGGCGGATTCTGTCGGTGGCCAACACGGCGACCAAGGAGCATGGCATCGACGTGATCGCCTCCCGGGATGGCCAGACCGCAGGCGTCGAAGTGAAGGGGTACCCGAGCCGCGGCTACGCCGACCCCGCGCGAGCAGCAGAGGTCAAGCGCACTAGCCCGAACACGCAAGCCGGCCACTGGTACTCCCAGGCCGTACTGGCTGCGATGCGTCTACGGGGCAAGGAGCCGCAGTGGCGCAGCGTCATCGCTCTGCCCGACTTCCCGCGCTACCGCGACCTGCACGCCGAGACGGCCGGCTCGCTCGCCGCGGCGCAGATCGAGGTCTGGTGGGTCGACCAGGCCGGCGCAGTGCTCCGACCATGACCGCCGCCCGTTGGTACGCGAGGCCGGAGGGCGATGGGCTGACGCTCCGGAAGCCCCCGCGGCTGGCCAGCTGGAACAAGTCGACGGACCCGGACCAGGTGCGGCTCCGGGAGTACCTCGAGGACACCGCGGAGCTGCTGGCACCCGCATTGGTGGCCAGCGGCCCCTGGGCACTCCTGCTCGAGGTCGGCTTGCCGACCGGTCGCGACCTGGTCGACATGGCCGACCTGGACAACTACGCCTTCCCGCTGGCCAGTCGACTCCGGACTGCGGACCTGGTGTCGGTGTGGTGCAGCAAGCGGCACGCGGACAGATCGCGAGTCCTCATCGCGCCCGCACATGAGACCGCCGGCCCCAGCGGCACCTACACGGTCCGCACGACCGCCTCGGCCCAGACGACGGCGTACAAGGAGCAGGTGCGCTCAGCGGTCGTCGGCGCCGCGGCGATCCCCCCCGGTGCCGTGCAGCTCCAGCTGGCCTTCGCCGTTGGCCCGCAGCGCAACTGGCTCACCCTCTGGAAGCCCACGATCGACGCGCTCGACCCGCTCCTGGGCCGCACACGCGAAGACCGAGACTGGCACCCCCAAGACGGCCGGATCACAGACCTCGGTTTCCACGTTACGGTCGACCCCTCGCTCGGCCACGACGTGCTTGTCAGCATCGCCGCGGCGGCAGCCGCAACCGGAATGGCAGGTCCTCGATGACGCTCACTTTCGGCTCGGTCATCGCCAGCGCAGGCATCGACGCGGCCGAGGCGCTCGTCATCCGGCACGCCTACGTGCGCGAGCACGAAGACGGGACTGTGGGAATCCACGGGGACTCGTCCGACGCCGAGATCATGGCGTACACGAGCGTCCAGTCGGCCAACACCCGCACCTTCCCGGCCGCGCCTCCCCGGGTCTGGATCGTGTTTCGGCCCGAGGGCGGTGACCGCGCACGGCTGTGGTCAGTGCTCGTGAATCACGGCGAGACCGCACACGACGGGTTGCGGCGCACGTTCCACCTCGAGCCGTCGGAGCGCATGAGCGACCTGCGGAACCGCTTGGTGATCCAGTGGCGGTCGCCGCGCACCTGGAGGATCAACGCGGCGACGGCGGCCGCGTACCCGGTGATGGAGATCGCCGACGCCGAGCCCGTGAGGTTCCCGGGCTTCGACGCACTCACCCTCGATTACCCCCAGCTCCAGGCCGTCATCCGCGAGCACCGATACGCCGCCTGGCGCACCGCTCTCTCATCGGTCATCGGGGTCTACCTCATCACCGACACCCGCGACGGGCGGCACTACGTCGGCAAGGCCGACGGCGCCGAAAACATCTTGCAGCGCTGGGCGGCGTACGCGACCAACGGCCACGGAGGCAACGTGGAACTCCGCAACGTGAATCCGGCCAGCTTCCGTCTCTCGGTGCTCCGCGTGTTCGATCCCGCCACACCGACTCGGGAGGTCGACGCCGCAGAGAGCCACTTCAAGCATGCCCTCGACTCACGCCGTCACGGCCTCAATCGCAACTGAACGCGCGCATTCTGTCGGCGCCATGCACTACACATGTTCCCCATGAGCGTCATCGACCCGTCGCTGCCCTGGAACGACTCCGCGTGGTCGGAGCCCTCGGACAACAAGTGGCAGGCGCAGCTGCGGCGGCAGCAGGCGTGGTGGAGGGAGAAGCGTCTCGGGCTGCCCGCCGGCCCGCGAGTCGGACACGCTCGCCTCGTGTCGTCGATGCTTCCCGACGACGTCGACCTCTCGACCAACCTCATGTGGCCCGAAGCCGTCGCTGCGGCGGAGAACGCACTACTGGCGCTGACGACAGAGGGCCGCCCCGGCCTGATCCAGGAGGAACGGCTCCGGCGCAACCTGCTGTCGTCCCAGCCCCTGTGCTTCAACGTGTTCGGATACCTCAGCGCACACGAGCAGTCGCTGCTGCCGTGGGTCCGCACGATCCAGCCGGAGGCGGCCTCCATCGACAACATCCGGCTCGAGTGGGCGCCAGCGACCGGCACACTCGGTGGATCCGCCTTCGACGCCTTCGTCTCGTACCAGACCAAAGCCGGGAACCGCGGCTTCGTCGGCGTCGAGGTCAAGTACGCCGAGGACCTGGCCGCCGCGCAACCCAAGCCGGCGAACGACAAGTACAAGGCCCCGACACTGGCTGGATCCTGGAAGACCGGTGCTGTCGAGCGGCTCGACAAGCCCAAGCTCCGCCAGTTCTGGTACAACCAGCTCCTCACCCAGGTCGTCCTCGCTTCGGGTGAGTACGACGAAGGGTTCGGCGCGATCGTTGCGTGCGCGGCCGATCACTCCGCGCGGGAAGTCACTGCGACCGTCGCTGCCGAGCTGACCGACCCGGCTGCGCTTCGCTTCTCCTCGATCGAGGACGTCGTCGCGTCCGTGCAAGGCCACGACGACTGGCAGACCAGGTTCACCGACCGCTACCTGACCTACGCACAGCGGGCCGGATGAGGAGACAGCTGGACTAAGCGTCGCAACGGAAGCTCCGATGCCCGTGCCATCCGCCTGAGGCTCCATTCGAATCAGACGCTCGTCAGCGGAAGCAACTCGCCCAGCGGGCTCACTCAAAGATCACCGCCGGCGGGATCCGCGAGTCCCGACACGGCGTCCCATACCCGGCCCCACCCGCGAGTCGAGGCCAACGCCGTCCTCACGTCCCGCCGCGCGTCAGCGACCGAGTGTCCGAGCAACACACCGTAGGCAACCGCGACGCTCGGCGTGCGCTGCTCGGCAGCGACGCAGTGCAGCAGAACCCGCTTGCCTTCCTCGCGCAGTCCGCGAACGGCGTCGGCGGCGTCGTACAGGGTGAACTCGAGGTTCTCGTTGGCAGCCAGATCCTCGCTGTCCATGAGGCGTGAGTGGATGACTTCGGTCGCCCCGGCGAAGCACTCCTGGTCGCGGCCGACGCGGCACATCGAGACGACCGCGTCGACCTCGTGGCCCCGGGTGGCGTGGGTACCGAGCAGCACTCCGTCGTCATACGGGTGCGGGACGGGATCCGACGACGCCCACTCCGAGTAGGGCACGACGTCGACCCCCGGCCAGCCCTTGTAGTCCGGCTGGCCGCCGTTGACCGTGAGTGCCGCGAGGGAAACCAGCTCGATACCGTCGAGACCGGGCCAACCGTGGAGCGCACGGCGCCAGCGCCAGGGTACGGCGCTCGCGCCCCAGCGCGCGCCGAGGAGGCATCCCGCGATAGCGGCGACGGTGTCGGTGTCGTCGCCGATCCGGACGGCGCTGTGCAACGCGAGCTGGAGGTGTCGGCACGGCATCCGCTCGGGTACCTCCGTGGTGACGATCGCTGCGACCGCGGCCTGGAGCGCAGTGACCGTGAATCCGTTGGGCCTGAAGCGCTCGCCGGGCACTCGCTCGCTGCGGTTCCGGTCGACGTCGAGGGCGTCGTCGAGGCAGGCCTGCCACTGTGCCCGTCGCGCGTCCGGGAGCAGGTCGAGTCCGGCGGTGATCGCGAATCGGCCTTCCAACACGGTCGCCCGAATGGCCTCGCACCACAGCACACACGAGTCGCCGGCGAGCGGGTCGCCGTGTGTAAGCTCGGCGACTGCGCGCGCCGCCTGAGCGAGCCGGTCCCGGTCGTCGAGGTGGGCCAGGGCGACGGGAGCCGTCCGCATCAGAGCGCCGTTGCCGGCCGAGTGCGACCGGGCTGCGGAGTAGGCGGCAGCCTCCTCGGCCATCACGCGGCCAGTTCCGACCTCCCCGCCCGTGAGGCGGTTCCGCGTCGCCCGCAGCACGGAACTCGTCTGGATGCCGATGTCGGGCGGGTTGCTCCGGTGCCACTCGAGGAAGCGGTCAGCGATCTGGTCGAGCGCGGCGACAGTGGTGAGGTCGGCGCCGGCCGCGGCGACCCGCGCGATTGCGACGGCCATCGAGGTGTCGTCGCTCCACTCACCGGGCGCGAAGTTGCCGAGGCCTCCGCCCGTCATCGCAGCCTGGACATCCGGGGCAGGAGGGGTGGCGAACTCGTAGGGCACGCCGAGCGCGTCGCCGGCCGCCGCCGCGAGCAGCACGCCGGCCGCTCGGTCGTGCTGAGCAGTCGTGAGCTTCATCCCAGCTCCTTCCGTGTGCCGGTGACGGCCCCGTAAATGGTCCAGTAGTCCTCATCAGTCAGGTCACCGCCGATCCAGGTCGCGGTCACCTCGAGGAAGGTGTTGTGGTCGTCGCGCTCGGCGAGCGATCCCGCCATCCGCATCCGGGTGGCCTCGGTCGACGTCACGCCGTCAGGCACGCCTTCGTCGAGCGTCATCACGCGCCGGATCTCGGCGCCGGCCTCGGTGGCGGTGATCTCGCCGGCCCTCAGCCTGGTGAGCACGTCCTGCACTTCGCTCATCACGACTCCTCTCAGACTGCCTGCAGCAGCGGGTGGCGGCGGTACGACGCGCGCAGGTGCACGGTCGAGAGGCGGTGGCGCAGCTCGGCGACGTCGAGGTGCTCATTCGTTGATCTGCCGAGCCTCCCCATCTGACCGACGTCGGGCTCGAGGTCCACCTGGACTTGCGCCAGCCGCTCGGCGAAGCGCCGGGCGCGGCGGGCGGGGGTAGGCAGAGCCGGCGCTCCGTAGGCGTCGAGTGCGGCGGCGCGGTAGAGCGGCCGGAGCTGCTCGCGCAGCGTCGTCGGGTGGTCGAAGACCTCGAGCAGGAGCGGCTGCCCGCCGACGCCGATCAGCACGCCACACTGGCCGCCGATCGGCCGCACGGCGGCCGAGAGCATCTTGGCCTGCTCGTCGGCGGCTGCCGTGTCGAGGCGCTTCGCGAGGGAACCGGTGCGCGAGACGCGCCCCGCGGTGGCGTCGTACGACGCGATGCGGCGCCACACCTCCTCCTGCCCCCCGGCGCCGTACCCGTCGCGAACCACGAGGTTGGCCCGCCGGCCGCGGGTTGCCTGGGCGGTGGCCCCGGCCCAGCGACTCTGCTCGACGCAGGCGACCTCGATCGGCATCGCTCCGCCGGCTCGCACCAGCGTGGAGCGGGTCGCCATCCGGTGCTGCATGCCCCCCTCGAAGAGCTGGCCATCGAGCACCAGCACTGGCTTCTCGCCGCTGTTGGTGACCTGGAGCGTCGGCACGCTCGGCCCAGTGTCGGCCTCCGAGACCGCCAGCGCGGCGGACCTGGTGTCGTAGGTCCGGACCGACCGCACGTGACCGTCGTGCCAGACCGGGAAGATTGTGATCGCACCGACCGTGGTGCCCTGTCCGATGTGGAGCTTCATGCCGCCACCCCCTTCTCCTGCCCGCTGGTCGGGCGATGCGCAAAGCGTGGCGGACAGGATCGTCAGGAGGGGGTCAGCCGACTGACCCCTGCAGCTCCTCGGGAAGGTCCGCCCAACCGATGGAGCGCGTCAGATGCACCAGGTAGTGGCCGAGCTGCTCGTAGCTCTCAAGTTTCGGCCCCCACTTCTCTGCGTTCACCCTGTCGCGAACCTTGATCAGTGTCTTCACCACCGCAGCCTCCCCCTTGCGAGTGACGGCCGCGGCCGCCGCAGCAACGTTTGCCGGCTTGTTCTCCCCCTTGATCAGGTAGGCGAAGGTGGCGGCCACTACTAGACGTTGGTTGGGGGTGAGAGTCAGGTTCCCGACTGCGTACTGGGTTCGCGATCTGAACTCGTCACGCACAAGCTCGTCGTCCTCAGCCAAGGGCAGACCCGCCGCGGCATCGGGTCCGATCACGACGCCGAGCTGGACGAAGTCGTCGAGCTCGGGGAAGGAGAGCAGACATTCACCTTCCTGCAGTGCCACCAGGGCGGCCCGGTCGAAGGTGTGATCACCCACGTACGGATCCTGCACCCGCATCCGCGGGCGAGGCCCAACCTGCACGACCCAGCCCTGCTCCCAGGGCAGGAAGCGGCAGCGCTTGCTCGGCACCCAGCTGTTCGGCAGGTGGAGGCCGTAGCCGTGGGTGCGACCCACGGAGAGGACCTCCCAGCGCGGGATCTGCCACGGCCCACGCACGGTGTCCCTGTACTTGAGGGTGACGCGGCCCTGAAGGTCGTCCATCGCTGCAGGCTAAGGCAGGGTCAGCCGACTGACCCCCGGTTCGGAACCACCCAGTCCATGCTTGTCCTGATCGACCGCCTACGACGAGAACGGAACTGGGATGACGACGAACCTCCGCGACGACGACAAGGTGTTGCTGGTCAAGGTCGACCACTCGGCGGCACTTGCCGCTGACCACGACGCGCTGTACGAGCTCGCGCGCAAATGGTGGAAGGCATCCGCCACCCAGGTCCAGCCCGTGCGACGCGTCCTCGCGATCGTCAACAACAAGGTGCTCGCGGCGTACGAGCCGTACCGCTGGGAGGTCGCTACCAATCCAGACCTCCTGGGCCGCGTCGCCTTTCACGGCGACGTCGCACCCGACGCCGCCCAGTGGGTCGACACGGGCGTGAGCCACCTCTTCCCTCAGGGTGCAGCGAACCCCGTCCGCTACACGACGGTCGCCGCGCTGAAGCCGGCGATCGGCGCCTCGTCGCCGGATCATGACGATCCGAAGGGGCAGACGGTCGCAGAGATCGCGGGGGAGGAGCCCTTGATCCTCTTGCTGCGGATCAACAAGTCGTGGCAGGACGACATTTCCGAGGCCGACCTCTACGACGCCACTCGCCGGTGGTGGGTGATGTCGGCGACGAAGGCCGAGCAGATCGTGCGGGCACTCGCCGTGGCGAACGGCATCGTTCGCGAGGCCTACCTTCCCGTGGCCTGGGGGCCGTGCCCCGAACCCGGCAAGGAGCACCGCATTGGGTTCGACGGAGTGGTGGCCGAGGATCGCGACCGCTGGGTCGGTGCTGACGTCTCATCGATCTTCCCCCCCGGGTCGCAGAACCCCGTTCGCTACGTCAGAGCCGCCGATCTCGACATGCCGACTGTCGAGTCCCAGAGCAGCAACCGGAGCATCGTGGTGAGCTCCGAGGACACCAGCTCTCCAGGACTGCCCGAGCTCGTCAATCCGCTGCTGACAGCGTTCGAAGCCGACCTCATGTGGGCCATGTCGCGTGGCGCCCAAGAGCTCTTCCACAGCAACACCATCGCCGCCCTCCTCACCGAACACCCCCGCGCTGCTGCGCCGCTGGCTGGCCTGTTTGCGGACGACGGCTCGACGACGGCGTGGAACGTGTGGCGCGAGTGGAAGCACCTCGACCTCGTCGCTGAGAGCGCCAGCGGTCGCGGCCGCTTCGTCGTCGAGAACAAGCTGTACTCGGTGCCGTACCCGGCCCAGCTCGCCAACTACTGCTCGAAGCCGCTTCCGTGGGCGAAGAACCCGGGAAGGACCGGCGACAGCGAGACCAGTTACCACCTCCTGTCGCTGATGGCACCTGCCTTTGAGCTGCCCACTCCTTGGCAATGGGTCCCGTACGAGCACCTGCTCCGCGCCCTCGACCAGCTCGACCCGACGCACTTCGGCGAGGACGCGACACTCGTCGAGCGGTACCGGGTGCTCGTACGACGGCTCGTCGAACTCAAGGACGCCGTCGACCCCCGGCAAGACGTCGAGGGCCCCTTCGCCGTGGACGAAGCGTTCGGGATCCTGCCCAGCAAGTACTTCCTCGGCCCCATTCAGAGAATGCGATTCTCCGGGCTGGCACAGCTGATCTCCGATGAGTTCGGCGAGCACCTCCCGCTGGTGGTCGACATCAGCAAGGCCGAGGGCTCGATCACGTACACCCGCCGGCTGTCCGATGACCGCGCCGTCGGATGGCAGTTTCAGGGAGGCCAGCTTCGCCTGTTTGTCCTGGTCCAGGACGCCGGCCTTGCCGGCAAAGGCGACCGGCTCGCTGCTGCACGGGCCGCGATCGCGGACGCCGAGTACGTCTCCCTCGCCGACTTCTCATCCGTGGCTACTGTCCTCGGCGAGCGTCTCGGGCCACTCGTCCAGGGGCCCGGCGAGTGGCGCAGGTTTGCCCCGGACTTCGTCTACCGGTACTGCAAGGTCGACCCCACCACCTCGTCCGCCCAGCTCGCCGAGGCGCTGTCGGAGCTCACCCTCCACGTCAAGACGTGGGGCACTCTCGATTGACCGCTCGCCTGACCGATTCGGCACCTGAAGTGTCGGACCTCGGTGGAAAGATCACCACGTGACAGACACTCGATTCGCGACAGTCGTCGAAGACCTGGAGACCCTGCTCCGTGTGGTTGACGTCGACGAAGTCGGCGACATCGAGACCCTGCTGATGTTCCTCTTCGCCAGGCCGGTCCAAGTTGGCGAGGTGTGGGACGACGAGGTCGGGGCAACGGCTCTTGAGGTCGTAATCGCGGGCAACGACGAGAGCATCGGATCTGCCTACGAGTTCCCGCTGAGCGTGATGGATCTGGCCCGCGCATGCGCCGAAACGGTGGAGGTACTCGGCGTTTACAACCGTGATGGCTTCGCCTCGGAGGAGGCGGCGCCCGACGTCTCGTCCATGGGCGAGACCGAGCTCATCACCGCCTTGCAGCAGGCCCTCGGCCAGGTCCGCTTCTTCAACATGATGGACGCCGACGATTGAGCCTCCAGTTCGGCGGATTGTGTCGGTCCCTCGTTCTACGGTGATCACATGATGCTTCCCCCGGACGACCTGGAGCGTGAGCCGTACGACGTCCCCCGCGGCGCCTGCCCGACGTGCGGATCGGACGACGTCACCCATTTTGTCATCGGGCTGCCCTCCGGACCGGAGGCGATGAAGGGCGATCCCGACTGGGTGCACTGGGCCGGCTGTGTGCATCCCGGCTTTGACCGGGAGTGCGGCGCATGCGGAGCCACCTGGAGTAGCCGTCCCGTGTCTGCCTGAGTTTCTGCCCAGATGTTAGATCCCTGCGGGAGAGTTCGCCTGTGCCGCTGACGGCGCAGCACGCCGAGGCCGGTGTGCTCGACGCAACCGCTGATCCGCTCGGTGAGGATGTGCCGTGGGAGGCAGTCCACCAGGCGCGCCCGCGCGCGCCTCTGACCTGCCGCGAGTGCGGACATGGTCTTCACGCCAAGCTCTCGCCGAAGGGGCTGCGGTTCTTCGCGCACGACCGTGCTGCGCCGACCTGCTCGCTGGTCGGCGAAACCATAGGCCACCGGCTCCTCAAGCTGCTGCTGGCCTCAGCGATCCGCGACGCCGGCTGGTACGCCGAGCTCGAGGTCACCGGCGCGGGCTGGCGGGCCGACGTGCTAGCCACCAGCCCCGACGGCACGAGCCGGATTGCCTGGGAGGCCCAGCTGGCACCGATCACCGTCGAAGAGCTGCGCGAGCGCACCACGCGGATGGGGGCCTCCGGGGTGCCGGTGTGCTGGGTCACCGACCACGACCGGCCGTGGATAGGGGCGGTCCCCGCGATTCGGATCTCCCTGCGCACCGACCCACCGCAGGCCGCAGCCACCGATGCCGAGGTCGTTGACGGGATCCGCGTGTTCCGTGAGCGGTGGTGTCCACGTCGGCGCTGCGAAAACGACGGCGGCGCTCCTGGCCCGTGCCCTGGCCACGGCTGGTGGGGGCCGGTCGTGCCCGCCGTGGGCCTCGGAGTCTTCGTCGCCGGCGTCCTGGCCGGCACGGTCAGAGCGCACCAGGTCGTCCCGGGCAGGTCCCTGACATTCCTTCCCCTCCGAGCGCCGATCGTGTGGACCACCCGGCCACACGTCATCGCCGAACGCGCCCAAATGGATACAGGGGAGCGCCGGCGTGAGCACGATGAACTCGCGGACGCGGAGCGTGAGCGCCACCTGGCGGCGATCGCGGCCAAGCTCGCCCGCCAGCAGGCACTGACGCCGCCGGCCATCGAGCTCGTCGGTCGGGAGGAGCGCGGCTACGTCGGTGTGCGAGACGCGACGCCGGATTGGGCGATGGGCGTGCCGCTGTTCGTCCATGACATGCCGCAAGGCGTGATCAGTCCGGTGGTCAGCAGAGTCTCGGCCGAAGTCCTCGAGCGGTTCCGGGGCTTGACGCTTTTCGTCGCCACCGATGCTGAGCGGCGGTCCCTCGCGCGGGCGTGCGGACCTGAGCAGCGGATCGTGTTGTTCGAGGTGGACATCCCCGACCAGCCGCGGCCGCCGGCGGTGACCTACAAGAGGGCTGGGCGGGTCCGCTAGACCTCCACCGCGTCGCGCAGACGTCAGGGGGCGAGGTTGACGCGGTAGACGGTCGGGTCGGCGGCCGCAGTCACCGATTGACGCTCGTACTCCATGAACGTCGGGTCGGTGAGGGCGTTGGTCACCACAGCCAGCAGCCAGTCGGGGTCGGTCTCGGCGGTGTGCAGCTCGTTGCGAGTCAGAAGGACGGAGGGCATGGAGCTGGATACGCCTTTGACCTCGAGGTGGCGCTCCTGGTCGTCACAGCGTGCGGTGAGGTCCCAGCCGCACTTGAGGTGGGCGACGCGGTTGACTGTCCAACCCGCTGCTTCGTAGTGGTGCTGGACCACGGCCTCGGCGGCTAGTTCGACCTTGCGGTTCGTGGCCGCGTCGCCCGAAGCCGGCTCCCCAGGTGCCGACGGCGATCGTGTTCGAGGTCTCCCGGGGGTCGCCGGGGTGGACGGGGGTCTCGATCGGGCCGCTGTACTCCCGGACCAGCACAGGTACGGACCGCGGGTGTGTTCGGTAGCCCAGGCCCCGCTCGGTTAAGACTTTGACAAGGTCGGTGCGGAGCGGGATCAGGCGTTGGCGGATCTCGGGTCCGATCTCCAGCAGCTCTGCCCACAGGGTCATGATGTTGCCGGGGGAGCGGTGCCAGTCGTCGTCGTAGGGCGCCGCGGTGTCCCACAGGTAGGCGT
>QFCS01002047.1_pt1 | contig 30290 bp, 22 predicted proteins | sample 3576561 | NCBI WGS metagenome assembly QFCS01 | reverse complement strand
TCGCTGTCGAGGTTCGCGTCGTCGACGATCCGGTTGGCCAGGCCCAGCTTCTCGATCTGCTCGGCGTTCAGGATCTCGGCCGTGAAGTAGAGCTCGCGCGCCTTGGCCGTGCCGACCAGCTTGTGCAGGAAGAAGTGCGAGCCGAAGTCGCCCGAGAAGCCGACCTTGGCGAAGGCCGTCGTCATGCGGGCGCTCCGGCCGGCGAAGCGCATGTCGGCCGCCAGCGCCAGCGACAGGCCGGCGCCCGCCGCCACGCCGTTCACCATGGCGATGGTGGGCTTGCCCATCTCGTGCAGCAGCTCCGACACGCGCATGCGCTCGCGGATGTCGTGCACCTTGTCCTCGTAGGTCTTGTCCTGGTCGCGCCCCGCCGCCATCGACTTGACGTCGCCGCCGGCGCAGAAGGCCTTCTCTCCGGCCCCGCGAACCACCACGCAACCGATCGCCCGCGAGCCGGCCGCCTCTTCCAGCGCCGCCGTCAGGGCCGACATCATATCGCGCGACAATGCGTTCATCGCGTCGGGCCGGTTGAGCGTGAGCTTCATGACACCGTCTTCGACGGATTTCAGCAGGTGGGACATCGACTTCCTCCGGTATTGCGGATCGCTCGGGTTGCGGCGAATGTTTCCGAAACCGCGCGGTCGTGCAACGACATTCGATCTTGCGCTGCGGAACGAACCAGCCGGAAGGAAGCGCCGCCCATGCCGTACGAGACGCTGCTCACCGCCCTCGACGAGGGCGTCATGACCGTGACGCTCAATCGCCCCGACAAGCTCAATGCCTTCGACACGGTGATGAGCCGCGAGCTGATCGACTTCTTCCGCAAGGTCAACGCCATGGACGACGTGCGCGCCATCGTCGTCACCGGCGCCGGTCGCGCCTTCTGTGCCGGCGCCGACATCTCCGGCGGCAGCGGCGCCTTCCAGGTCTGGAACGACGGCAGCGCCCCGAAGAAGCGCGAGGCGCGCGATTCGATCACGCTGGCGATCTTCGAGTGCCTCAAGCCGATCGTGGCGGCGATCAACGGCGCGGCGGTCGGCGTCGGGATCACGATGTGCCTGCCGATGGACATCCGCATGATGTCGAGCACGGCGCGCATCGGCTTCGTCTTCAACAAGCGCGGCATGGCCATGGAGGCCGGCTCCTGCTGGTTCCTGCCGCGGCTCGTCGGCATGCAGCAGGCCCAGGAATGGGTGATGACGGCCGAGCTGTTCGGCGCCGAGGAGGCGCTGCGGGGCGGCCTCGTGCGGTCCGTCCACGCGCCCGACGAGTTGCTGCCGGCGGCGCAGGCCCTGGCACGAAAGTTCGCGGCGCCTTCCTCGTCGGCGGTGGCGGCGGCCGTCAATCGCCGCCTGATGTGGAGCATGTGGGGCGCCCAGGACCCGACCGACGCCGTGACGCTCGACCTGCAGTGCGTCGGCTACCTTGCGGCCGGCGCCGACGCCCGGGAAGGAATCAGGTCGTTCTTCGAGAAGCGCGCCCCGACCTTCCCGCTCAGGCCCAGCAAGGACATGCCGCCCTTCGGCCCCTGGTCGCAGTAGCTACGATCGACCTCCGTTCCAGTCAGCCGTCGACAGCCACCATTGGTCGCCGGCAACCCAGCACGAGTCGTCCGGGACGGTGTCACGGTGAAGCGACTGCACCGCGCGGGCATCGCCACGGGCGAAGGCGATCGACAGGCGCCTTGCCATCTCTGCATCGCGCGCGCCGAGGCAGGGCACGAACGCCGCGGGGCAGACGATACGGGCCGCGAAGGCGGGCCCGTCGCGACGCGTGACGAGCAGCATGCCGCCCATGGCACCGTCCGGTGTCAGCGGAAAGAGCAGCCGGCCATTCGGGCGCAACGCACTCAGCCAGCTCGCCAGAGGATGGGTGGCCCCGGCGTTCACGTAGATCACGTCGCAAGCGTCGAGCGCGGCCTCGCAGCCCGAGCGTACCTGGAGCCTTACGTTGGACAGGCCATCGAGATTGGCCGCCGCGCGTTCGGCGAGATCTCCGTCGATTTCGTAGGCTGTCACCGAGCCCGTGGCGCCGACCAGGCTGGCAAGCAGCGCCGTGTAGTACCCCGTGCCGGCGCCGATATGGACGACGGCCTCGCCAGGGGCGGGAGCCAGCGCGGCCAGGCAGCGCGCATGGAGGCTGGGTTGTCCGTTGTTCAGCCCTTGCTCGCAGGACAGGCCCACGAGCACGTCCTGGTACAGGAAGGCGAGATCATCCGACGGCGTTTCGACATAGCCGCCACTGAGCGCAAACACCTGCCACGGTCCGGGGCCGACAAACCGCTCGCGCGGCAGTGCCTCGAAAGCCGCGATGATCCGTTCGTCCCGGACGCCGGCATTGCCGGCGACGAGCTTGGCGTAGAACTTCCTGGCGGCGGCGCTGGACGTCATCGATCACACCAAAGGCTGCACGAATTATCACTGCCCTGAATTATCCCGCGACGGAGCCTTACAAGCCAGGCGTCGTTGGCCTAAGGAAGAGACATGAAGGCCATGATCTGCCGCCAGTGGGGCGGCCCCGAAGACCTCAAGCTCGAAGACGTCGCGCCCGTTCCCCTGAAGCCGGGACAGGTGCGCATCCGCATCAAGGCGGCGGGCGTGAGCTTCGCCACCACGCTCGTCATCGCCGGCAAGTACCAGCGCCGTCCGCCCTTCCCCTTCGCGCCCGGCACCGAGGCCGCTGGTGTGGTCACCGAGGTCGACGCCGCGTGCAAGCGTGTGAAGGTGGGAGACGAAGTCGTGGCCGTGCTCGACTGGGGCGGCCTCGCCGAGGAGACCGTGGCGCACGAGGTCAACGTCTTTCCCAAGCCGAGGAACGTCGGCTTCGTCGAGGCCATCCAGCTCGCGATCTCCTACCCGACATCGGCCGGCGCGCTGACCTGGCCGATGGCGCTCGATGTCCAGAAGGGCCAGACGCTGCTCGTCCATGCCGCGGCCGGCGGAGTCGGCATGGCCGCCGTCGAGATCGGCAAGATCCTCGGCGCGACGGTGATCGCTACGGCGGGCGGCGCGCGCAAGACGGCTTTCGCCCGGGCGCACGGCGCCGACCACGTGATCGACTACACGACGCAGGATTTTCGCGAGGAGGTGCTGAAGCTCACCGGCGGCCGCGGCGTCGACCGCGTGTACGACCCGGTCGGCGGCGACGTGTTCGCCCAGTCGCTGCGCTGCATGGCGGTCGAGGCCCGCATCTGCCCGATCGGCTTCGCCGGCGGCACGATCCCGCAGATCCCGGCCAACATCCTGCTGGTCAAGAGCATCGCCGTGATGGGCTTCAACTACGGCTACTATGTCGGCTGGAGCCCGCACGATGCGCGCTTCGAGCAGGCCGATCGCACCTTCGCCCTCATGGAACGCATCCGCGGCTGGTGCGAGGCCGGGCTGTGCCACCCGCATGTCGACCGCACCTTCCGTCTGGATCAGGCCGCCGAGGCCATGAAGGCGCTGCTCGAACGCTCGGTCACCGGCCGCGTCGCCATCGTGATGGACGGCAGCGCCGGCTGATCCTCGCTGACGGAACTTGTGGATCCAGAAACTTGTGGATCCAGAAACGAGCAGGGGCGAGCCACCGTGTGCCTCGCCCCATGACTCCAACCGGACTCGAACCGTGTAGATAAGACCGTTCAACGTATCTATAGCTGTTGAAGCCGTCCCGATCCTGCGCCCCGCCACGGGCCGGCACAAGACTCATTTCTGCCTATCTCATTGCGGACGGTTGTCGCGTCGGATGACCGCCGCCGGCGCCACGATGACGCGCGCCGGGTCGACGCCCTCGACGAGATTGTCCGAGGCGATCCAGAGGAACGGCACCTCCTCGTCCACTACCAGCGGCCGCACCCGGATGCCGATCCTGGCCGTCGAGACACGGTTCTCGCTGATCGTCAGATAGCGTCCGATATGCCCCCATACCCGGATGCCGTGCGCATAGGTCGATTCGGTACGCGGGCCCGACCAGTCCAGCGTATTGCCCTTGATGCGGATCGTCTCGGCATTGCCGACGAACAGGCCCATCGGGCTGTAGACATCCTCGCCCGGCAGGCGCAACAGCAGGACATTGTCCTGCACCTGCACGGTACGGGCCTTTACGACCTTGCCGCCCTCGATGCTGGTGCCGATATGGACGCCCTGCACGAAGCCGTCGACGCGATTGTTGCGGGCAGCCACCTCCATCAGCATCCCGCCGCCGCAGACGATCGCCTGCCGCGCGAAGGTCGGTGCCGACTGCACGAAACGCGCGAACCAGTTCCGGGCGCTGGCGAGGCGATCGCGGAACGCCTCCTCGGCGACGATGCGGTTGGCGATGCGCCGGACGTGCCGGACGAGCGTGACCTCCGACGCCGTCCCCGAGAAAGGCAGCAGCCGCATCGCCGTGTTCCAGTCGGCCTGCGTGATCGGTGACGAGAAGCCGATCGTCACCGAGCCGACGGAGAGGGCCACTTCGCCCTGTCGTCCCGTCGCGGCCGGCCGGCCGGCCGGTGCGATCACCGCGTCGGTCGCCATCACCAGCGAGCGCCGCACGTCGTTGTCCAGTGCAGCCAGCCGCGTGTCGCCGATGCGCGAACGCAGCGTGCCGAGGCTGCGATCGAAGGTCGGCAGCCGCTGCGGCTGGGCGACGGCGCCGTCGACGAGACGGACGACGTAGGAACGGAAGGCATTGACGTCGGCCACATCGTTGGCGGTCGGCGGATTGCTCGTGACCAGCGCATTCCATTCCGCCTGCGGGATGGACGATTCGAAGGTCGCCACGAAATCGCCACCGCGCAGCTGCCGGCCATTGCCCGAGGACTCCTTCTTCTGCGCCGCCTTCGGCTCGCCGACCAGAAGGGCGATCAGCCGCTTGCGCCACTCCGCCTCCTCGAACATGCGCTGCGGCGTCAGCCCGGCCTTGCCGGGGATGACGGCGAGTTCGTTGTCGGCGATCAGCGTGTTGACGCAGTCGGTGACCAGGATGCCGTCCTGCGCCAGGCCGACATCCAGGCGGTTGCGCAGCACCCGTACGGATTCGAGCGGCTGCTTCGCGGTGCCGCGCGCGGTGAAGCAGGTCCGCTCGGTGGCGGCACCACCGCCACAATGCAGGGCAAGGTCGCTGGCATCGACCTCGGGGCAGGACAGAATCGTCACGACGCCATGTCGATGGCGGATGTGGTCGATCGCGCCCGAGCCGTCTGGCGCCGCGATCGACAGGTCGTGCAGTGTCACGCTGCGACAGTTCTCGAACAGCAGCGCGCATTCGGCGCGCCGGGCGATGATCCTGGTCCCTGAGCCGGCGCCCGACAGCGTGACGTGGCCGTAGCCCGAGAGCTTGACCGGCCTGTCCGTCTCGAAGGTGCCGCGCTGGAAGCAGATCGAGGCATCCTCGTCGGGTTTCAAGCCTTCCAGCACCTTCACCCAGTCGCTCTTCTCGACGATCACGTAGGTGGAGCAGCCTGTCTGCTGCATGCCGGCGAGCTTCTCGATCGCTCCCTGGACGGTAGTCTCGCCGGCCAGCGCCGGCGTGTTCGACGGGTCGAACGACACCTCGGCCGCGCGGCTGAGACTGGCGGTGAAGACGATCGGCAGGTGGGTCGGCTGGCCGGCACTGTTGAGCAGCCGCGCCACGACCTGCTGCGTCTGGGTCGTCGCGTCGACGGCCCAGACCATGGTGGCGACGCCGTCGAGGCCGGTGACGGCCTTGCGGACCTGCAGGTTGTCGGCGATCGCACCGAGCCGGCCGCCGCCGGCCGTGACGCTGAACTCGACTTCCAGTCCGGCAACCGGCGTCTTGCCGCGGATCACGCCGACGCGCAGCGCGGCGTCGAGCGGCACCAATGTCGCCGGGCTGAGCGGGTTGGGCATCGCCTCCTGGCCGTCGCCACCGAGATAGAGAAAGCTGCGCATCGCGGCGAGCGGCGGGAACAGCGCGCGACAGTCGGTGATGGTCCAGGCGCCCGATGCCAGCGTGCCGAGCGCCAGTGCGCAGTAGTGATGGGTGATGCCCGCGGCCGGCAGGCTCGCGGCCTCACCGGTCGCCTCGTCCGCGGGCCACTCGATGTCGGCCGTGATCGACCGCGCCGGCACGAGCCAATGGTCACAGACATGATAGCGGCCGTCCGAAAGGCGGACTTCGATGCCGTTCTCCAATGGCAGCCAGCCGTTGGCGTTCACGGTCTGCGGCAAGCCGCCTTCCCAGCGGCGCAGCTGCCCGGTGGCGGGCAAGCCCGACAGATCCGGGACGTTGTTGGCCGTGATCGGCGCCAGCGTATCGGGGTGTCGCAGTTCGCCGAGCGTGACCCGTGTGCCGTTGATGTCGGAGATGCGCCCGAAGAAGCCCGGCCGGCCGGTCAGTGCGCGGTCCTCGTCGAGAATCTCGATCCAGTCGTCGCGCTTCAGCGCCGTCGTCGCATCGCGACCGACGCTGTCGACGATCAGCGCCCCACTGTCGATCTCGGCGTAGGTCGTCCGGTGGATGGCGTTGTCGCGCGACCACTTCACCGTGATCGCCCCGCCACCGCCCAGCGTGCCGCCGCCGTGGATCTCGACGCGATAGAGATGGTTCTCGAGGCTGCGGTAGCCGCCGGTCGACGGCAGGGCGCAGGGATCGGTCGCAGCCGCGACGGCCTCGGCACGGGCAGCCATCCGGCCGGCTGCGCCGGCGCCGAACGGCGTCCAGCCGGGCCCGAAGCTGGTGCAGGATGCCGGCAGGGTGAGCGCTCCCGCCGCGACGAGGTCCTCGAGGCGAGCCACCTTGACCTGCCAGACCGTCTGGTCGCGGCCGGCCGTGTCGGGACCGCCAAAGGCCGTCTCGCGGATCAGCGGATCCTCGAGCACGCCGACCGGCCGCTCCCAGACGTCGAGATAGAAGAGATAGCTGGCCGCGGCCGTGGGCAGCGGACTCGCCGGCATGAAGGGCTGGCTCTCGGGCGACCGGTAGCGATCGACCACGATATCGTCGGCCGGCGAGAGCACCGCACCGCACTGGAAACGCTGGCGCCCGTCGACATCGGCATGAAGGCTGGCGACGCGCACGGCCTGCTCGATGGGCTCTCCTGCAAGCAGTAGATAGTCGCCCACCTTGACCCGTGATCCCGCCTCGACCTGCCAGTGCGTTGCCGCCCCGGCACCCGATCCGCGCTTTAGCGTCAGCCGTTCCGGCGCATCATGGACGATGCGCACACCATCGACATAGGCCTCCCCGCCACCGATCAGCAGCGCCTGTCCGGCCTGCACCGACAGGATGGCGAAGCCGGGGCTGTCCTCCGGAAAGCCGCTGGCGCCGATCACCGACCGTGCCGTCCGGCGTAGCGCATGACGCTGGATGTCACCCTGCTCGTTCCAGTCGGCGTCCGTGAACAGCCGGCCCTGCTGCATGCGCACCGAGCTGTAGCCCTTGGCCGGGCGGAAGGTGTCTCTCGTGAAATCGCCGCTCATGGGAGTTTCCTCAGTTCACGAAGATCGGGACAGCGACGAGCCCGAAGGGCAGGTACTCGTTGAGGGCGTCGGCAAGGTTGGCTCGCCGGAACGGCTCGCCTGCGTCGAAGCCGGCCCCCATCTCGGCTCCGCCGAACGCACCGGTCAGGATCTCTCCGGGACAGGACAGGGCGAGCTGTCCGAAGGCACTGTGCGGCCAGGCGCTGGCGGTAAAGATCGGGGTCACCAGACGGGCGATCCGGTCGGCCTCCGCCGGCGACGGCGGCGCCCCCAGCCGCAGCGCTTCGGCCTCGATCGCAAGGTCGGGCTGGCAACGGTACCGCCGCGGCACACGCGACGACCGCGGTGCGTAGCAGAAGCGGACACAGCCGCGCTGGCGTTGCGCGGCGCGCGCCCGCCCCATCAGCAGGCTGTTCTCGGCTTCGATCGATCGCACTTCGCAGCGGCCCAGGATCGTCGATCTGGCGAGCCGCAGATCGGCCTCAGGTGCGTCGACCACCAGGTCCATCGCATCGGCATCCTCGCCGGCCGTTCGGTCCTCGCCGACGATCGACCCGCTTATGACCAGGCCACCGGTCGCGGCGCCCAACGCGAGCGGACCGCAGATGGCGTGGTCGAGCCGTACCGTGAGCGTCTCGTTGTTGGTCAGGACGCGCACGCCCTTCGGCAGCCCGCCCGCCGCCGCACCGACGGTGCTGTGGCGGATGTCCAGCACGCCGAGCTGGCCGTCCTGCACGGCGATCTCGCCCTCGATCAGGAGCCCGTCGATCAGCAGCGCTCCGGGCTCGTCGTCGGGATTCCCGTCCTGGCCGACGACATGGAGGTTCGAGCGCACATGCGCACGCCGATGCATCAGCGAAAGGACCGTGTCGGCACGCCGCATGGCCAACCCTCCCGCGACCAGGGGCCAGGCGGCGGACACGATCGCGAGCCGCGCACCGGGCGGAATCTGGATACGCCGCGTCGGCGTGGCGAGATTGTCGGCATAGGTCGCGTTGTCGAGCATCACGATGATGCCCCGCGCTCCGGGCACGGCCTGACTGTTCCAGCGCTGGATCGCCTTCAGCAGCGTATCGACGACGATGTCCCCCAGAGCGGGATCGTCGTTCAGTTCGGCCGGTCGCGCCGACACGCCGATCCGCCAGGGCAATGCCACCCCCTCGGGGAAGAAGTCGTTGCGCCACTCCTCCCAGCTTCCGGACCGGTCGTAGGGGCCGCCGCCGATGTCGAAAGGAGCGGCATAGGCATAGGACGTCTCGACCGGCTTGCCCTCGTCCGCGGCATTCAGCGACAGGCGGCCGAGTTCGGGATCGAAGAACACGTCGCCGGCATTGGCCGGTCGCCGCCACGCGACGTTGCCACCGTCATCGTACGTCTCGAGGTTGCAGCTCCAGAGCCGGGCCGGCGGGACCTCGGCGCCGTCGAGGCGGATGCGCAACACCGGCTGACTGCCGAACCAGCGCCCTGCTCCCGGCGTGCCGTCGCGCTGGCCGTTGAGATCGCGATGCAGCAGACGCCGGTCGAGCGCGGCCGGCACGACACGGTCGGTCGACCGGGCCGCGATGGAACGGTCGGCGATCGGTCGATTGTGGAGCGGCCGATCGGTGCCCAGCGGATCGAAATGGCGAAGCCCGGGACCGGCCGCCGAGATCCGGGCCTGCGGTCCGCCGAGATAGCCGGAGTCCTCGCTGGACAGGAAACCGAGCGGATAGGCATCCAGTCGCCAGACGAACAGGCCGAGGTTGGGGATGTTGTAGCGGCCGGCGAAGCCGCACGGCGCCCCTGCCGCCGCGCTATGGCAGGCACCGTCGAAGGGACCATGCGCCATGCGCGCTGCCTCGGCATTGCGGATCAGGGCAGTGCCGAGCGCTTCAGGGCGGACATGATTGACGTTCTGACTCCAGATCAGCTTCTGGAAGAACTCCACGCCGATCATCGGCCAGCCGGTCACGTCGCGGCCCAGCTGCTCGATCGCCGCAGCGGTGCCCTTGGCCTGTCGATAGCCCAGCGTATTGGCCACGAAGCTGCGCAGCCCCGCCTCGCCCTTGCCGAAGTCGCGCATCGGCCGCGCCCCGAGCAATCCCGCGATATAGGGGATCGCCCACGGTTCACAGGTCTCGATGAACCAGTTGTCGTAGAGCTGGTCGATGTCGCCCTCGACGACACGGATCTCCTCCGCAAGCAATCGCAGCAACGCCTCGAGTGGCCGGCCCTCGGCGGCGTCGCGAACCAGATACTGCTGCGGGATGAGGCTCAGGAGATCGACAGGCCGGTTACGCATTCGCAGCCTCCACACGGACGTCAGTCGCCGCTTCGAGCAGTGTCAGCAGTTCGGCCGCAACCGGCTCGCCGTCGTCGCCGATGCGCGCCGGGTGCGCCGGCAAGACCTCGACCAGGGTGGGCGTCTCGTTGGGGTCGGGCTCCGTGCCGTCGATCACGGCGAGGGCATCGAGATCGACGCCCACGACGCCCGGCACGGCCTGTGCCACAGCAATGACCTCGACAGCACTTACCGACTGGGCGATGCGTCTTGCCGCGTAGCCGAAGCCAGCGGCCAGTGCGGCCCGCACGGCCGCTTCCACGTCGCTCATGCGATAGTCGGCATGGACCATGACGCGGAGCGACACCTGGAAGAACCGCCTCTCGAAGGCTTCGATGAGCATCGATCGTGAATCGTCGCGGACCTTGTCCGCCGCCGTCCGAAGGTTGACGAGCAACGGCGCGCCGGAATCGAGCAGCGTGTCGGTCTCGGGCCCTATGCTGAGAAAGACCAGTTGGCGGCTACCCAGCCATAGGGCGTCGGCGCGCGCCTTGCCGACGCCGGCGAAGTTGGCGGCGAAATCCTCATAGTCCGTCAGCGACACAATGCGGCCCAGCGTCCTGACGCTGCGCGGCGCGCTGAGTCTCACCGAACCGAGGGATTCCGGCTCGGCCGACCCCGATGAACGCGAGGGATTGACCACGGCCCGTATGCCGATCGGACGGGTCTTGAGCTGGATGATCGCCTCATCGGGCACCTCGCCGGCATGGCCGATACCGGCCCGATAGACCGCCGACACGTTCATCTCGCCGGTGGGGAGCCGGTGCCCGCGCACCCCGTCGCCGAAGGTCACCCAGCTCGCCCCGTCATCCTCGCGACGCAGTTCGTAAACACGGTCGTCGGGGCCCGCCTCGAAGAGCGTCGCCGTCTCGTGCCACAGCACGCCATCGACGCGGATCTCGAGCGTCGAGATGCGACCTTCGGGCGTGTCGGCGACGATATGGGTCAGTGGCGCCTTGGCCAGTTTGAAGCGCTGATGGACAGCCGAGGCGTCGCCCGACCCCAGCAGCTCCTCCTGGCGCTCGCCGTGGGTCGCGAGCGCCATGTTGGCATTCACCGTGACGCTGGCTCGGCGGTAGCTGAATTCGGGGCCACCCTCCAGCAACAACCTCGTACGGCCACCGATATGGACGACGTCGGAGAGCGCGAGCGTTTCGGATTCATTCAGCCCGTCGGCGTCACTGCGGGCGCCACTGATAGAGATGTGCTGGCCACGTTCGAGATCGAGAAACAGCGAGGCGAGGTCGATCGAATCGGTCCCCGCCTCGATGTCCTCGCGAATCGGCGTGCCGGCCAGTCCCAGCGAGCCACTGGCCGCGAAGATGCGCGCGGTGCGAAACCGGAAGTCGTTGAGTGGAGAGGTTTCCGATGGCGCCGGGATGACAAGATCGCCGCCGTCGGGCTTCCTCAAGCTCAGCGCGGTCGACTTGCCTGTCATTGCATAGTCGACACGCGACCACGTCGCCGCCGCCGCGACCCGGAACACCATGCTTTCGCTGTCGGGTGTCTCGATCACAGCCCAGCTGTCCGGCTGGATCTCCTTGATCTCGCGTTCGAGGAAGACGTGGACGTTGCCCGGCAGATCGCTCCCCTGGCTGTCGGTCCAGATCGTCCGCTCATTCTGCCCGTCCCAGGGATTGGGATAGGGATTGCCGTTCGCCTCGTCCTGCTTGGCCAAGGTCTCCTGGCGTGTGGCCGTCGAACCGAAGAAGCCGCTATCGTCGCGCATCAGGTAAAGCCCCGGCTGCGCCGCCGAAGTTTCGGGCGCCTCCACGGAGCGCGACAGACGGATCAGGCGCATCAGCTTCAGCCGCGACCATCCCTGGCTGCGCACCAGGGCACTCAGCGCGCGACCGGTCCAGGTCGCGCTGCGGACATAGGTGTTCACCGTGCTGCGATCGAAGGCGAGCCTGACCGTCGGCATCCCCAGCCGCTTGAGACGTGGCGCGCGGCGGCTGGGTGCCCGGCGTACTGCGTCGGGAGGCGAGCCATGCGGCGTTGCGACCAGCCGCGTGACGCCGAACTCGCGATCGTCCGTCGTCTCGATGACGCGCAGGACGCCGCTCGCGACATGCCGCGTCTGGTCGGCCTCGTCGCGGATGCCGATGACGACGATGCGTTGCCCCGGTCGCAGCCCGAGCCCAATGCCACGCAGGAATATCTCGTCGACCGGCATGGCCCGCAGCACCGGCTCTATCTCGGGATTGAGGGCGTGCGCGCTGGCCAGGGATGCCAGCGCATCCGCAAAATCGTACTCCGTCGACAACGGGTAGTAGCGCTCGAGCTGACCGACGGCATTGAATTCCCGGACCGAAGGATCCGTAGCCGGATCGACGTCGAAGCTGTTCTCGAGATCGAACAGGAAGACGCGGCCGTTGTCGGGATCGTTGCCGTCGGCACCATTCCAGTAGAGTGCCAGCGGCTGGTCGTGCTCGGTCCGCGCCGGCATGGCATTCCATTCCGCCCGCGCGACGATAGGAGTGACGGTCTCGAAGACCTGCGGCAGTTCGCCTTTCGCCTGCGGCACCGACATGGCCTGCACGCCGGCCGGGACCTCGACCGACCGGTAGGGATCGTCGGCTGATTCGACGGTGAAGCGAAGATGCACGGAAGCCGCGACCCCAGGCGACGGCTCGTAGCCGATCATGCGTCCCAGTTCGACCATCGAGCGCCGCTGCGTCGCCGTTCCGAGATAGCCTTCGTTGACGATTCTCTCGTTGTAGAAACTCAGCACGTCGAGCGTCGCGGCGAAGCTGTCCATGAGGGCGATGGTCGGATCGCGCAGCTCGCGGATTCTCAGGCCAGCCAGCGGATGGAGCTCCTGCTTGGTCTCGGGATCGATCACACGCTGCCGCGGGATGCGCCATTTCATGCGCGCGAGGAATTCCGGCTGCGTACCGATGCGATACGCGACCTGGGGCAGGCCCGGGCGATTGTCCGGCCGGCGCGTCGTCAGATCCTCGGCGCCGCAAAGCTCGTCGTCGGTGCCGTGCGCCATCAGCGGCCTCCCGCCATGATGAACCGAAGCTGCCCCCGGTCGGGGAAATCCGGATCGCCATCGAGTCGCGCGACCTCGTCGGGCGCGATCGGGATCTCGGCATCGTTGCCATAGTCGATATCCGGCTGATCGAGGCGGCCAAAGCGGCCGCGCACGCTCCCTGCCCCGTCGCGCAGGCCGATCCAGGCCACGCCGTCGACCCGCATGGCCCATGCCAGGATACGTGACAGCAGGACGTTGTCGCCAAAACTGAAATTGTCCGGATTGAAGAAGCCGGGCTGGCCGTCGCGCGAGCGGCTGCTGGAGAAGATGTCGAGCAGGTCGCGCTCGACATCGCCGGCGTAGTGATCCTCGCGCACGCAAACGTATAGTCTGATGTCGAGCGGCACATAGCGCGGCGGCACGATCTGCAGGTCGTGGCCGGCCAGCCGCCGGCTCGCCAGATGCTCGCGCAACCCGGTCTCGAAGACGTCGTCGATCTCGCCGCCGCCGGAGCGGTCGACGGCCAGGAACATGGTCTGCCAGCTTCCCGTCCACCGCCGGCTGGCAAAGGCACGCTGGACGCCGCCAAATTCTTCGGCCGCATCGACATAGTCGGCTGGCGTGACCGCACGCTTCTGGACACGAAAGGCGTGCGGCGCAGCGATACGAATCGCCGCCGACGGCTCCGGATCTCGGCCGCCGACTGCCGGCAGAGGATTGGTGACGGCAGCGATGGCGTCGCCGTCATCGGTCACGACGTGCCCGATCGCCCCGGCGCCAACGTTGCCACGCCGGCCGCCACCATGCCGGATAACGGCGGTGAACGATGCATTCTCCGACGGCCGGCGACCCGCCATGCCGTCGCCGAACAGGACGTAGCTGGTGCTGTTGCCCGGCTCGACCTTGATATCCGGAGCAAAGCGGTCGGATGCCAGGAGATCGCCCGACGACGCCACCCGCCACACCTCGCCATCGCCATCGAGACGAACCGCCGCCACACGGTCGCCGTCGGCACGCATGGCCGCGACGGCCGGCGCAAGACGCGCCTCCGACGGCTCGAAGGGTACGGCATGGACGACCGGCGCACCGGCCAGCCGATAGCGCAGCCGAAGTCCCGGCCCGTCGTCCGGCAGCAGGCCGCCACGCTTGCCGGTAACGGCGATCGCATCTTCCATCGCGAGTTCGGGCTGGGCGCCATGGCGGTAGTCGATGGTCCGCCCCTCGTCCGCCAGGATGACGTTGCCCCGCACGACGGCGCCCGGATTTCCACTGGCGCTCGACAGGTTCAACGGAAACGTCAGTGAATCGTCGGCATGCCATTCGATCGCGATCAGATGGACGTCCATCACCGGGTCATGGATATCGACCGGATCGGCCACAAGACGCACGATCTGGCGATGCGCGGGATCAGGCGGGTCGTTGGGGCTGCCGCCGAATGGAATCCGTTCCTCGAGGATCAGCAGGTCACCCTTCGCCAGGCCCAGCCCGACGCGGGTACCCACCAGCCAGGCCGCCGTCGAACCCGGGCGCAGGCAGCATGCAGCGTCGCCCCAGTCGTGCAGTTGCATCTCGTTGCGCGCGACTTTCAGCGACCGCAGCGGTTCCAGTGTCTCGAAAACGATCGAGCCCGCACCGATCAACTCTTCGAGTCGGCTGGCGTCCCGCGGCACGACCGGCGCGATGGCGCCGCGCAGGCCGGGCGGCCGCGTCAGCAGACGCGTTCCAGCTGGCAGGATCGGATCAGCCGGCGAGCGATCCAGCGCCGCATCGAAGGCAATGGCGACGCGCGCGTTGGTTCCTTCCGACGCCCGATAGCCCAGCAAGCGGGCATGCCTCAAGACCGACTGGCGCAGGCGGGCGCGACCGAGGAAGGCTTCCGTACCGACGGCATCCTGGAACCACGACACGCGATCCGCAGCATAGGCCAGTGTCTCCACCAGCATGACGCCGAGATCGGCCGGGCTGCGCTCCGTCCATTCCGGCAGCGTCGCGGCCATGCGGTCGAGCATCAGCTTGCGGAAGCTCTCATAGTCTTTGGCGAGATAGTTGATCGGCGGCCCGTACTCGCGCGGCGCCGGCGGAGCGGCCGGCTGCTCGCAGTCGAACGGCGACGGGCACTCCGCCTTGAAGGTGAAGTCGATGGCCGACAGCCGCCGGTCCATGTTGGCGGGCGGCTCGGTGTTCGCGACACCGACCTGCAGCGAGAGCCGGTAGGGCGAGTAGTCGCCCGCCTGGTCGACAGTCAGCAGCAGACTGTTGGGGTCCGTCCCGGGTTCGACCTTCTCGACCTCGATGCCACGCAGTCGCGTGCCGCCCTCGATCCGGAAATTCTCCTTCGCGAGCAAGGGCACGTTGCCCTGCCGCACGCCGTCGGCTCGGATGAAGGTCAGCACGATCAACCGCTGGCGCAGCTCGTCGCTCGGGGCGTCGCGGTCGATCACTTCGAGATAGTCGATGCCGTTGAGCAGCACCCCGCCGCCCGTGTCGATCGCCGCCTCGGCGACGCGGCGCCGTCGCTGCTCGCTGCCGCAATGCTGGATGGCGCCGCTCACAGCGGCCGCTCCACGACGACGGTCCGCTCGCGTGCTTCGTCGAGCGGCCGATAGCGCACCGTGATGGCGAGCTGGCTATCGGTGGCCCGCGTGTCCACGCCCCGCACCTCGATCGCGTCCGACAGGAACTGCTGCAGCGTCCCCATCACCATGTGCTGAGCAGCGGCAGCCATTTCCGGAGCGTTCTCGACGAAGATCAGCTCCGTCACCCCGGCGCCGAAGTCGGGCCGGTTCACCCGCTCGCCACGGCGCGTGAACAGGAGCTGCTCGATCAGCTCACGGATATGCTGCTCGTGCTCGGCGCCGGCCGTCTGACCGTCGGGGCCGATCCGATAAGGATAGCCAAAGCCGCTCATGTCGCCAGAACCTTCGACTGGATGGTGCTCCAGATCACCGGACCTTGCGGGATCTGGTCCGCCGACTGGCAGATGTCGGAGGGATTCATCAGCAGGACCGGCTTGTTCTCGGCCAGCACCTTGGTGGCGATACCGGTCAGCAGCGCCGTCGTGCAGGGCTGCGGCTTGCCCGTGGGAACCGTGAAGGGACAGCCGGCGACCGTGCCCTTGTCCCCCGACACCAGTGGCGGTGCACCGGCGACCAGAACCTTGGCCGTCGACGTCGTGACCGTCCCCGGCACCCCGTGGGGGCACTGGATGAGGGTCGCCATGGTGACGACCGGCCGACTCACGGCAGCACCTTGAGATTCGAACCGTTGATCGACACGCCGTCCATTGCCAGCTTCACGCTGGCCGGACCGAAACTGATGGTCATGCCGGCCGGTCCGACATCGATCTTGGCCTCCCCGCTGGCGGTCGTGACCGTCAGAGTCATCGTCGGCGCGCCCGGCATGTCCATGATCTCGAGGGAGAAGTTGTCGCCTTTCCAGGCCTTGGTCATGAAGGCTGTCGGGCCCGGTGGCGCCGGTGCATCACCGGTATCCCAGTAGCCACCACTCCAGATCGGATAGTCGGGGTCGCCGCGCTCGAACTCGACCCAGACCTTCGCGTCCTTGGGCGGAATGGCATAGAAGCCAACCCCCGGGCCGGCACCGGGCAGGCAGGGCATCGCCCAGGCCATCTTGCCATCCCCCAGCACGTCGGGGACGCTGACCTGGATACGGCCGAGGCCCTGCAGGTCGACCGGGTTCTCGACCTTGCCGCGATACTTGCCGAAGAACAGCGGGCAGTCGTCGTCGCTCATGGCATCACCGCCGGGGTCATCGGTCCTTTTTCGGAGCGGCTGAGCGTGAATTCCTGCAGATAGCCGCCGGGCTTGATGCGATGCCTGACCTCGGCGACCTTGTAGGCGCCGTCCTGCATCAGCCCGGCCCCGCGCAGGAAGACGGGATCGCGTGCCTTGAGCGCGCCGTTGTAACGGGTGGTGTCGAGCGTGCCGCTCACCGTGAAGACCGATCGGGCGCTGTCGTCGGTCTCCGCCTGGGCCCGTGCCATCGCCTGCGCCATGTTGAGACCGCTGGTCAGCAGCGGCTTCTTGCGTGTCTGGCCGAACCGCGCCGCCGCATCCGGTACCGCGCCCAACGGAGTCTGGCTGTTCATCAAGGCCATCACCGGGGTCTCCGATCCGGTGAAGCGATCGAGCACCTTCGCCTCGACGACGGTCAGTGCTTCGCCATCGTGCGACGTCGTCACGTCGTAGGCGTCCGACAGCGGGCCGCTGTCCACGGTGATGGTCCGCTGCGGTACGCCTGGCCGCACCGGAGGTCCCCAGTAGAGCGTGTTCACGCCCGGTACCGGCCCGGGATCGACATAAGTATCGTATCCGTGGCGCCTCGCCATATGCCGGAGATAGGCCCAGTCCGAGCAGCGCTGCTGCGGCACGCGATCGATCGGGATCGGCGGATCGATCACCTTGGGCGGCAAGACCATCGGGATCATGCCGAACTGCGGATAGGACGCCGCGATCAGCGTGGCGATCGCCGTCTCGTCCATGGCCGGGTGCTGGGTCTGCTTGACCTCCTTGTCGAGCTCGTGGCTGAGGTCGCGACCCAGCAGCGTGATCCGGCCCGAGGTCGGGCTGTAGCTGCGCTTGGTGACGACGCCATCGAAGATCACCTGCGGCACGACGTCGAAGATCATCGTCGCGATGACGCGGGCGCCGACGTCGAAGCGGTCGTCGGCCACGAACGGTGCCTCGAGGAAGTCGAGCGGCCCCGAACGACCGGTCCTCACCACCATCCTGAAGCCCGAGGCTTCCGTATCCGAAAGCTTGACCTCGATCTCCTCGATGGCGAGCAGCGCGTCGCGCGGCGCCGGCAGCGCGATCGGGCTCTTGCCGATCATGATCTGCGCCCGCACCCCGAGAATGTTGCCGAGAAGGCTCATCCGCGCGTGCCTCCTGTACCCGGCACCGGGATCAGCACCTCCTCGCCGGCCTCGCCGGGCAACTCGGTGGGATGGCTCTTCAGGTTGGCGTCGGCGATCAGCCACCACGCCGACGGCGCACCGAGATGACGGTAGGCAAGATGATCGATGCGCTCGCTGTCGGTCGCGCGGTGGCGAAGCCCAACGGTGAAGATATCCGGCGACGGGATCCAGCGCGGCAGTACGTAGCGCACGGCGACGCCGTCGGGGCGTGCAGCCTCGAGGACCGGCTGGCTGGCGTAGCGGCTGCCCTTGCTGAACATCGCTTCCTCCCTCAGAACAGGTCGACTTCGCCCAGCAGGGCCGAGCCCATGTTCTCGACACTGGCAACGGTCGCGAGCACCTCCTTGACCACCTGGTGCGCCATGAAGGCCCAGTAGCCGGGATGCGTCAGGGCGAGATCGTTGTAGGTGAGCACCCGCATCGACACGGATACATCGGCCCGAATCGGGTTGAGGCTGGGATCGTGCGCCGTCTCCGTGATCGAGAGGCTCTCGATCTTCACCGGCACGACACGTTTCCAGCCGTAAATGAACAGCGTCAGCGGCGCGACAGGCGGGATCACCTCCATGATGCCGGCGGCGAGCATGATCTGGTTGGCCGCGACCAGCGCGCTCTTGGGATAGATCAGCATCTCGAGCGCCGCGAGATAGCCTGCGATGCCGCCACCGAGCGGACCGGACTCGCCCTGCTCCATCTGGTCGATGAGATCCATCGACAGGTTGGCGCTGATCGTCTCCTCGGGCGGTCCGGCGAGGCGCAGCGCCTGGCCGCCGACGGCCTCGGCATATTGCGGCGCCAGCGAACGCGAAATCTGCTCGGGGTTGTACTGGAAGATGGCGATCGAGGAGACCGGATTGAACAGGTCGAGTCCGACGATCGCGCCCTTGAGCAGCTTGGGAGAGCCGGGAAAGGTGGTCACATTCTCTCTCCCACCTGGCCCTCGCGGCGCTTCTTGGTGAAGCCCAGCTCGCGGTCATTGGCTATGAGGACATAGTCCTTGGCAGGCTCGAAATCGATCCGGTAGACGCCCTTCTTGTCCGGCTTCTCGAAGACCCTGTAGATCAGGATGTCGACCTTGTCGGGTCCGTAGGACACGGCGTTCGAATCGACGGCGCTGACGTAGACAGTGTGCTTCTCGCCGGCATAGTCACGGACCGCGAAGCCCCCGCCGATGCCGTGAATATAATAGTTCACATTTACCCGCTCGGTCGGATTCTCGATCACGCCTTCACGAACGCTATGCGTCCGCCCGTCATTCTCCTGACCGTCGTCGCCTGCACCGGGTGTCGGCGTGCCGGTGCCCGGCTTCGGCTCTGACTTGGGCGGCGGTGCGGTATCCTTGGGCCTTGCCGGGACCGTTCCCGGGCGCGGCAGGCGGCCGTTCTGCTTGATCTCGGCATCCGTCGGCTTGCGGTTCAAGATGCTGGGATCGACACCGGGCGGCGGCTTCCATGCCTTGCCCTCGGGATAGCCAGCTTCGGACCCACCCGCTCCGCAGGTGATATCCTCTACCGGCGGCAGATCGCCGACACCGGCGATCTTCTCGCACAGCATGTCGGCCAGATTGACCTTGAGGGTGCCGACCTCGAATCCAGGCAGGATCGGCCGGACGAAATCCAGCACCGCCTGCGCGATCGTCTTGGGCAGGTCGACGACTTCCTTGATGGTCAGGATGTGCTCGGCCAGCAGCTTCTGGGCAGTGCAGGTGCCGAGCAGCGAAGCCGCCAACGCCTCACCCGGCGAGACGTCGAACAATCCGAGGACGAAGTCCACGCCCGCGACCACGCAGGCGATGCCGAGCGTCTCCAGGCCTCCCGCCGCACAGGTCGCCACGCGCACGACGTTGATGATGTCCTTGGCCACGCCGATCAGCTTGCCGACGGTCTCCCATGTCTTGATGATGTCTTCATAGCGCTTGATGACATCGGCCGAGACCGACCCGATCAGCTTCTCGACCGCAGCCTTCACGTCCTCCTCGACCTTGGCGATCTTGGCCTCGACGGCGTCGATCTTGTCGCCCACGAGTTCCTGGATGTCCTCGCCGAAGAGCTTCTGCATCGAGGCAACGAAGCCCTGCTCGACGCATTGCATCAGCAGATGCGCGACCTGCGGCAGTACATGATGCACGATCGCCGCGAAGATCATGCCGCCGATCTTCATCGCCGCGCGGGCGAGGCGGCTGCCCTTGCTGAAGCCCTTCTTCGAGCGATCGGCCATGAACTCGCGGAACTTGTCGCGCAGCTTCACATAGAGATTGACGATCCTGATGAAGGCGCCGCCGAAGGTCTTGCGCATCGCCCCCAGGAACCGACCCGAAGTGCCGCTCATCAGCAGGATGGTGTTCAGCGTCTCCCGGTCGGCCGTCTGCTTCGTCCTGGCCGGAGGCTGCCCCGCGACGCCGCTCGGCATCCGGCCGGAGATGTCGACGCTGTTGACCATCGCCGTGTCGAACAGAAGGGCGCCGATGGCATCGGCCCCCTTCTTCGACTTGCCCAGCGTGTCGAAATCGCTGGTAAGGGCCTGCTGCTTCGTCTTCCATGTTTCGTAGTTCTTCGCGAACGGATCCTCCTGGGGGATCGGCTTCGTCTTCTTCTTCGACGGCACAGCGCGCGCGATGGCGCGGCGGTCGTGCGTCGCCTGTTGCCTGCGACGCGGCCCGACATGCGCCCCGGAATAGGGCCCGGCGCGTCGCGCGAGCGGGCGCTTTGCCGGCTTGTCGCTGGCCGGCGATGCCATGAGCTGGGACTTGAGATCAGCCGCCACCTTGGCGGGATCCTTGAGCGCGGCCTTGGCGGTGCCGGTGTATCGTGTGGCGGCGGAAGCCGGGAAGAAGGCGTAGAACCACACGAAGCCCTTCTTGTCGTCGTGCTGCGCGAACTGGTTCCCCTTGAACTCCGGCGACTTGTCACACGGGAGACACTTCTCCTTGCCGACCCAGCGCCCGACGACCAACGTGCGGTCGTCCGAGATCCGCTGCCAGCCGACCGGCCCCGACCATTTGTTCAGCAAGCCCGTCGACAGATCCCATTTCGCGAGGTTCTGGTTGGCGGACTTGCCTTCCAGCGCATTGGAGCCACCCCAGGCCCGCTCGTTCTGGACGCGGAGCTGCTCGTAGCCCTTGCGGGCATCGCTGAAGCCCGTGGCGTAATTCTCGAGCTGCGCCTTGGCATCGTCGGAGAGATCGCGGCCGCCCCCGAACTTCACCTCGCCGACCTTGATGTCGGTCGGCGCCGTGGAGGCATCGCGGACGAAGTCGTCGGTTCCCCAGCGCGGTGCGGCCTTGGCGTCCATCTGCTTGTTGGTGGCGGCCGCCGCGAACTTCGTGCCGTTGCGGAAGAACGGCTTGAACGTGTCAAGGTTGGCAGGGCCCATCAGCCCGCCGCCCTTCAGGCTCTGGAACGTGTGCCAGGGGCGCGGCACCGGTGGAGCCCCAGCCTGGCCTTGCCCCGGCGCCAGCGATGGCGGTGCGCCGGCGGCCGGGGGCGGCGCTGGCGCCGGCATCGGGGCCATCTTGAAGCCCATGCCGACGAGATTCGCCGGACTGTGCCGCACGAGATCGGCAAATCCGAAGGAGCCGATTCCCGAAGGAGTCGCCGTGAAACCGCCGCGGTTGGCGTTCGGCACGCGCACTTCGCCCATGAGCTCCGTGTCCTTCGCCGTCGCCCATTGCGTGGTGTCGTCGTGGAACGGCGACACGTCCATGTGGCCCTTCGGAAAAAAGAAGAGATTGTCGTTGGCGGAGCACTCGATGCGCTGCACGCGCTGCGGCGCCGGCCCGACCGGACCGGGCGCGGTCTGCTGCATCACGTGGGCCAGTTCGTGCGCCATGGTGAAGCTGGGCGCAGCATTCTCGTTTGCTCCCAGCCATATGTGATCGCGGTAGGTGAAGGCGCGCGCCGAGATCGACTCGTTGAGCGAGTGCGACGCACCGTCCTGATGGATGCGAACGTTGCCGAGGTCGCGCCCCATGCGCCCTTCGAAGAAGGCGCGCGTACCTGACGGCAATGGCGAACCGCCGCTGCTGAGCTGGCTGTCGGAAGCGGCGATGGTCTCATTGCCGCCCTCGCGGCTGGCGCGGACCTTCACCTCCGCCTCGTCATCGGCATCCACGAGACGTCGCATCCGCGGCTTCTCCTCCGCCGAGCAGGCCGAACAGGCACGCTGTACGCCCGTCGTGGTCGCCGATACATCGGCTTCGCGCATCGCCATGACCTTGCCCGCGATCGCGTCGGCTTCCTGCTCGTATCGATCACCGACCGGGCCGACCTCCAACCGCGGCTGGACCGGCAACTCCTCCCTTTCTTCAGCGGCGCAGGCGCTGCACTTGCGCTGCACGGCCGGCGCCGTGGCCGGCACGAGGGCGGGTGCCATGGCCGGCACTGCGGCAAGCGACGCAAGCGGCCGAGGCCCGTCGGCCTGCAGCGGCTCCACGGCGCGCCGCATCGCCGCCACCTGGGGGGGAGCGGAGGTTTTCGCCTGCGCGCGGGCAGCCAGCGCGGCCATCAGCGTCGCCCCCTGGCGCCGAAGCCGAGCGCACCCGCCACGGCCTCGCCCGCCGCCTGTCCGAGGCCCGATGCACCGCGGGTCGATCCAACAGTCAAGCGGACCCGATCATGTCCGGCGGGGGGCGCTACGGTCGGCGTTTCGACGCCGCCGAGGTGCGACGTGAGGGCTGCCACCATGGCGCCGCGGACGGCGGCAGCATCGGCCCGGTCCACGCCGTGCAACACGAGCCGGTCGATCGAAATGCGAACGCGCTGCGGCCGGCTCATCGCCACCCCCTCAGCTCTGCGTCCGTCAGCGCCCGTCCGGACTTGGCATATTCGAGCCGCGCCGCGGTCAGGATGTGTTCCATGCCGACCGCACCGTCACGCTCCTCGGCGGCGAGGAAAGCGGCGCCCATCGCGATGTTGCGGATCGAGCCGCCAGCAAGGTTGAGCTGTCCCAGCCGCTCGTAGTCGAGGTCGCGGACGGGCGTGCTGCCAGGGAATATCCCTTTCCAGATGCCGATCCGTTCAGCCTGGCCAGGAAACGAGAAGTCGACGATGAAGCGCAGACGCCGCAGGAACGCCGTGTCGATGTTGTTGCGCAGGTTGGTGGTCAGGATCGACAGGCCCCGATACTCCTCGAGGCGCTGCAGCAGGTAGCTGACCTCGATGTTGGCATACCGGTCGTGACTGTCCTTGACCTCCGAGCGCCTGCTGAACAACGCATCGCATTCGTCGAACTGGAGGATGGCACAGCCTTCCTCCGCGGCGTCGAAGACCCGACGCAGGTTCTTCTCCGTCTCACCGATCCATTTGGAGACGATCGCCGACAGGTCGATCCGATATACATCGAGCTTCAGCTCGGCGCCGAGGATCTCCCCGGCCATGGTCTTGCCGGCGCCGGAGGGCCCGGCAAACAAGGCGCTGACCCCCAGCCCGCGGCCGCCGGAGCGCCGGGCGAAGCCCCATTGTTCGTAGACCCTCGTCCGGTTGCGGACCTGCGCTGCGATGGCCTTCAGCGTGTCGATCTGTGCGGCAGGCAAGACCAGATCGGTCCAGTTTCCCGCCCCCTCGACACGACGGGCCAGGTCCTCCATGCGCGGCCGCGCATAGCGCCTGGCCGCTTCCCAGGCCACGGCATCGAGATCGACCGTCGCCTTCTTCCCTCGTTGCGCTGCCGCCGCGATCGAAAGCTCGGCGGCCACGCTGCCCGCAAGTTCGGGCGATGCCGAGAAGTGACTGGCAAGGCGCTCGACGGAGCCGTTGAGGGCCTCGGCGAAGCTGCCGAGATGCTCCCGCCACAGCGGCTCCTGTTCGGCCGCCGTCGACCGGCCCATGTCAAGGCGCAGCGACGGCAGGTTGCCGAGCGCCACGGCCTCGACGCTGGCAATGATCAGCGGCGCCTGCAGCAGATCGGCAAACAGCGCGAGCGGCCGCACCTCGGCGATGGAGGTCGCATCGACGAACAGCAGGCCACGAAGCAGTCCGAGATCGCGGCGCCAGAGCTGGGCGAAGCGGGCGATCTCGGGCGGCGCGGTCGGCAGCATCGCCGCATTGAAGACGTGCAGACTACGGCCATGGCGGCCTGCCGCTTCCGTGGCGGCCTGTTCCTTGCCGATCGGATCCGAACCGCAAAGCTGGATCACCTCCTGCCGCCCGCGGGCGAGACGCGCCGCGATGTCGTCGGCCAGTCGCTTTCGCGCCGGGGCGAGCGATGAAGGCCGAGTGCCAGATCGGACCTGCGCCGCAAGCTGTTCGTCGAGCGACGGCGCGCCGGGCAGGGCGAACAACACAGGCTCGGGCAAGGCGAAGCCGGCCGAAGCCACCGCCGAGGCGCGATCGAGCGCAACCAGACCGTTGGCGCGCAGCGGCGAATCGGCCGCGAGGGACCGCCAGTTGGCGCCCGGCAGCCGTGCCAGCGCCAGGCCGATCGTGGGCGCGGTCCGCCGAGGGTCCTCGTGCAGCCGGCCGAACCGGTCGCCGGCATCCGGCTCCAGGGCGGCATAGGCACCGACAAGCAGCACGTTGCGCGCGAACGCGTCGAGACCAAAAAGCAGAGCGATATCGTCGGCCGCGGTGAAGGGCGCCTCGACAGTCGCATCGCCGTCGAGCCAGGCACGAACGGCGGGAAACGCCTCGGCCAGAGGACGACGAGGTGCCGCGCTCATGACAGGTCCACCAGCGGTCCGACGATCTGACCGAACTCGGCAGCCGCAGGATCGGTGCCGGTCTCGACGAGGGTCGGAAAGCCATCGACATCGGCCCGCACCAGATACTGCGTCCGCGGCAGATCCTTGAACGGGAAGGTGAGACGGGTGACGGGATAATTCGCGGCCGGCACGGTCTCGTGGTCAAGCACCGCGGTATGCCGCGCCATCGGATCGCGGCCGTCGAGCATCACGGTCACCACCTGGCCGGCCTGCACCGGAGGCGAGAAATCGAGCTTGAGCGTTCCTGAGCGCAAGGCTGCGGCGGCGTCCGCCAGGGCGACGGCGTTTGCCGGGATGGTGATCGACGGATGCAGCACGAAGGGAACCGTGTTCGAGCCCAGCCGCAGCCGATCGGCGAGCGCCGGCCCCTGTGTCGCCGCCAGCGCCTGCACCACGTGGACGCCTGTCCTGAGCGGCACACCGCCGAACGTCGCATCGACAAGCGCGAGCGCGATCCCGTCTTCCTGAAACGCGTCATCGGGCATCTTGCGTACGATTCCGTCGATGCGCAGATCGGTGCCGATGCGACCGAGTCCCTGCCCCGTCAGATGCAGCATGGCTCCCCAAGCTACCGGCCCGGCTTTGCCTGTTTGCGGCCCGGCACTGTCAATCGACAGGGCGGCCATGGGGGCGACGAAGATGTCGCCCCTGGCCACCGGCAACGGAGCGGTCGGACGCTCCTGCGTCTCGAGAATGACGTGGCTGCAGACATAGGCAACCGACAGGGCATAGGGAACCTGGAAGAAGACCGACCAGAGCTTCGAGAAGTCATCGAACGACTGGGCGTCAGGCTGGATGCGGATGCGGCCCGCCGTGGTCGCGAGGTCGGACTCGCCGATCGCACCAGCATTGTCGGCGACAGCCGCCTCGATCTGCTCGCTGGTCAGCGCCGGCACGTCCTCGAGGGCAAGCGCGACCGCGCCTAGCAGCCGTTCCGGGACGAAATCATCGGCTTCGCCATAGAAGGAAAAGACGTAGTGCAGGTCGAGCGCGACCTGTGAACGTCGACGATCGGATCCATCGCTGGCGCGAGTCGGCAGGTGCCCGTTGCGCGCCGACGCGTTGGGCACGGCGCGGAACAGAAAGATGTTGACCAGCGGCTTGGCTTCTTCGCTCAGCGCCGGACTCGGTGCCCCGACACGCACCTCCGCCTGCTGGACGGCCTGGTTGATAGCCGACTGCACGACGCGTTCGAGCGTGGCCGTCACGGCAGCGATGGCCCGATGGTCGCTCATCGTGAGCCTCGACGCGCCAGGAAAGCATCCAGAGACGGACCCGTCGGACGCGGCGCCGCAGCCGGCGGCGGAATGGCATGGATCTCGATGCTGCGGATATGGACTTCGACGACCGGCGCCACGGATTCGGCCGGCACAGCATCGCCCGCAGTTGCCGCGGGCGCGGATGGAATCGTTGCGAGCCTTGTCGCTGGCAACGCCGGCCGCCTCGCACTGTCGGAGGGCGGCACCGGCGCCGGCTCGCGCCGCGTCTTGAGAGGCATGGCGTCGCCAGCGGGGGGCGACGGCTCTCCCACGGAGGTCACCCGCTCCGATTCGATGCTGGCAGGCGGGACGCCGGCCGACGGAATGTGGGTCGGTCTGGGCTCTCCTCTTTCGGGTGATACGGCAATGCGACGAGCGTCGATCTGCGCCGCTCCGGCCGCCGGCAATGCGGATTGCCGCAAGTCGGACGAAGCGTGCGCGGCGCCGACCGGCCCCGCCACGAGAGCCGGGCTCCGATCTGGCGTCGCAGACGCCGATCCAGCGGATACGTCGCCCGCAGCCACCTTCGAGCGAGAAGGTTCGGCCCGTCGCTGCACAGGGGGCGCCGCGTGCCGTGTTCCCGCACCTGTTGCTGGCCCCGGCGGCGGCGCGAACGAGCCGACGTCGCCGGTCGTGGGAACCGCGCGCGGCAAGGGCCGCATGGCGCCGCCGCGCCCGGTCGACGCCTGTGACGCCTGATTGACCTCATGCAGCGGGCTGGACCTGGCGTCGGACAGCGGCTCGAAGGACATGGCTCGTGGCGGAACGGATGGCGCCGGCCGTGCGTCGCCAACCTCCCTCTCATGCTCGACCGTCAAGCCATCACCGATGTCGGCCATCCCGCCACCATCGGCCAGAGGCTCGAAGCGTGACGGCGTACGCGGCTTCAGTGCCGGCTCGAGTCCCTGCGCCCGGACGCTCATGCGCTGGAGGAAGTCGCTCATCTGCCTGCCGCCGCGAGATAGAAGCGGCGCCGCGACTGGGGCATTTCCAGGATATCGCGCTCCGACCAGTGATAGACGCGGGCCAGCTCGGCCACCTCCTCGAGCAGGCGCGGAACGCGTTGCTCGATCTCGTGCCAGATGAAGGCTGCCGCATCGAAGGCGAATTCGTTCTCCTGAGCGCAGGCCGGGCACAGTGCGGCGATGCTGACATGCGCCAGCGGATCGAGCTGCTCCAGCGCCCGGGCGATGCGTGGCGCCTCGCCTTCCGGTGCGTCCGGCGCGACGCGTGCCAGCAGCAGCGTGCGTGCCGCCTCGATGCCGCGCACCCGCTCGGCCATCGCCATGTCGCCAGCCGTCAACGCCCGCACGACGTAGTCGCCATCATCTACCGCCAGGCTGCACACGGCCGGCTGCTCGTCGCTCTCCGCCGATGGGCCGAGGCCGACATCCTCGGCGCACAACGTCATCTCGAAGTCCTCGCCGCAGGCCGAACAGCGTTCATGGGCGACCATCTCGCCGCCGAACATCGATTCCCGCACCTGCAGGAGCCGACGGTCCCGGGCACCCAGCGGCAGCCATCGAGCGGCGTCCGACGCCAGGCCCTGCGCCTCGAGCAGCAGCAGGGCCCGCGCGGCATTGCCCAGCCGGGCGCCGCGCTCGCTGATCTCGACCAGCCATGAGGCATCGAACGGGCGCATGGCGCGCCTCAGAGTGCCGGCTCGTCGAAGCTCGGTTCGCTGGGCTCCGTAACGTCGTAGTCGCGCTCGAAGCCTTCGTTCTCGAGCTTCAGCGTCTGGATCGCGATCGCGCTTGCCGAGGCATCCAGGTCGGGAAAGGCGACGAATTCCGACGGCCAGCAGCGATAGAGCTTGTAGGCGATCGCGAGCTGGCCGGCCTCGTTGTAGATCTCGAGCACGAGGTCCTTGCGGAAATCCTTGAGCGAGACCTCGGCACCGAGGCCGGAGCCGTAGTTCCAGACCTTGTTCGCCCACTGCTCGAACTGTGTGTCGTGCGTGACGCCGCGTTCCATGGTGATCGCCTCGTACTCGGTCTGCCCCGGCGACTTGCGCGAGCTCGACGGATCGCCGCCTTCGCGGTGCTTGACCACCTCGGTCGTGCGCTTGAGCGCGCTGACCTTGCTTACGCCCGCGACGTACTGGCCGTCCGGCAGGCGGACGCGGAACTTATAGGCCTTGTAGGGATCGACCCTGTCGGCATTCTTCGTGAACTTGGCCATGGCGCGCCTCCCCCGTTCAGGCCGAGTTGCGGATCTGCTGGATCGAAATCACGACGAACTCGGCAGGCAGCAGGGGCGCGAAGCCCACCACGATGTTGACGATGCCGCGGTTGCGGTCATCCTGCGTCGTCGTTTCGCCGTCGCACTTCACGAAATAGGCTTGGCGCGGGCTGGTGCCCTGGAACGCGCCCTGCCGGAACAGTCGCTGCATGAAGGCCCCGACCGACAGGCGTATCTGCGCCCATAGCGGCTCGTCGTTGCCCTCGAAGACCACCCACTGCGTGCCGCGATAGAGGCTCTCCTCGATGAACAGTGCGAGGCGGCGCACCGGCAGGTACTTGTAGTCGTCGGAGAGCTGATCGGAGCCCTTGAGCGTGCGCGCGCCCCAGACCACGCGGCCGACATTGGGGAAGCTGCGCAGGCAGTTGACGGCAATCGGGTTGAGCAGACCATTCTCCTCGTCGCTCAACCTGACGGTGAGACCGTCGGATCCCGAGATCGTGCCGGCGATGCCGGCTGGCGCCTTCCACACGCCACGATTGACGTCGGTACGGGCGATCACGCCGGCCACCGCGCCGCACGGCGGGAACACGTCCATCTGGCCGCCGCGCAGCGGATCGCGCTTGAGCAGTCGCGGAAAGAACAAGGCCGCATGATCGGCATAGGTGAGCGACAGCACGGCCTTGGCGGGATCGAGCTGCTCGTTCTTGACCAACGCCGCGGCCTCGGCCGGATTCTGATCCCAGCGCGCGGGCGGATCGATGATCAGCAGGGCGCGCTCGTCCTTGCAGAATTTCGCGGCCGCCTCGTTCACGCTCTTGTCCAGCGTACCGTCGCGCGTGTCCGGCGGGATGCACAGAAGATTGAAGAGGTCGGCCTTTCTGAGCGCATAGATGCCCGTCTTCTTGTCGTAGTCGCCCTTGTAGGCGGCCGGATCGAGCGCCGCGCCGTCGTTGCCGTCCTGGCCGGTGCCTGTTGCATCGTGGGCGGGACGATTGCCGAGCTTGGGCGTCCCGTCGTTGTTGAGCTGGCACTGCACCAGGCTCGACTGCTCGGCCAGCACACGATCGAAACGACGCTCGCCGCCGGTCGCGGCGACCGTCAGGTTGCGATAGGTCTCCACGGCGCCGGTGGCCGTGTCCTCGATGCGCAGATCGAACAGGTCGTTGACCGTGAGACCGTACTTCGCTGCCGCCGCGGCGGCGCCGTCGGGGTCGGTCGCCGAAGGATGCGTCGCTGTGCCCTTGAGCTTGTTGCCCCAGCTTCCGGGGCTCGAAGCGCGCAGTTCCAGCGCGCCGATCGCCAGCACGGCGATGCCGTCATCGTCATCGGCGAGCGGCTTGAACAGCCGCACGACCTCGCACTGGCCGCCGCCGTTGGCGTAGAAGTCGTCGACGGCGTAGGACACCGGCCCGGTGCTCCACAGTCCGCCGAAGCGGCGTGTGAATTCGCCGAAATTGAAGCAGGAAACCGGCGCGTTCACCGGCCCGCGGCTGGCCCGACCGACGAAGGCGGCGATCGACGTCGGCACGCCCGCGACGGTGCGCACACCCGATGCGATCTCCTGCACGTAGACGCCGGGATAGCTGAGATTGACCGGCATGGCATTCTCTCCCTGCTGCCTGGATATATCGACACGCCCGGCCATCGCCGGGGCACGACCTCGCTAGAGCGCGAGTCCGATGAGAATGGAAATGTCGGCAGTCTTGTCGGCCGACTTGTTCTGCAGGCTTATCTTCTCGAGATCGCCGGCGAAGAGCTTGGCGGCGTTGCCGAACAGCACCAGCGGGCCGGTGATCATCGTCACCGCGCTGCCATCGGCCTTCAGTTCGACGTTGCCATCATTCAGCGAGGAGGAGATCACCAGCAGGTTGAGCTTGTCGACGTCGTCGATCTGAAGCGCGACGTCCTTCATTTGCGCCATGTTGGCGTCCAGCACGATGCTCGCCGAGAAAACGGCGTCCACGGCGAGTGTGCCGCCCGCGTTGACGCCGTGCCCACCCGTCGTTCCGGCGTTGAACGACCACGATAAGGACTGCTGCATCCGTGCCCCCTTTGCCGCTCAACTCGTCTTCTGCCGTTGCAAAACGATATCGTTGCACGCACCGAGTGGAAACCTGCAAAAAAGGACTCCGAGACATTCATAATCGTTGTGCGGTTTGCCACGCAGGCAGTGAAACTCTCGAAATAGTTTCAGCGTCGATCACCGAATGATCACAGCGACACTCGGGTCGGGAAGCCCATGACCGACTCACGCTGACCAGCGTCCATCCAGGTCAGCGTGAATTTCTCGTCGAGCAGGTCGATGCGCCTCAAGCTCGACACCGCGATGCGATTCACGATGCACGCCTGCTCGACTTTCTCGAGTATCTCGGCAAGCTCGGGATAAGCTGCATCATGCGGTTTCGTCCGGATCGGCGTCTCGACCTCTCCCGTTCCCGGATCAAACACGATCGCCGCGAGGTGTCGGCTCCCGGTATCCCATTCGGCAAGCTCGTCACGCAGGCCATT
>QFCS01002046.1_pt1 | contig 30405 bp, 32 predicted proteins | sample 3576561 | NCBI WGS metagenome assembly QFCS01 | reverse complement strand
GCCGATGACCAGCCGGTCCTTGGCCGGTCCCTGTGCCCGGGTATCGATGCCCAGCAGCGATATGGTGACCAGCGCACCGGCGGCACCGAACAGATGACGGCGGTAGAACATGATTGCGGACCTCCTGCGTCCCCTTCGACAGATACTCTATCAGCGCCGGAAGACGTCCCGCCACCCACGAGCGACGCCCAGCGAAGCGGCATGATAGACGCCGCGCGCCACCGCGCGGGCCAGGCAATCTGCCGCCAGCGTGCCGATCTCGGCAAGGGCCAGCGGATCGTCGCCAGGATCGTACGTCCCGGTGGACAGCGCGAATACGGTGTCGCCGTCCTGCGGCGTATGCACCGGGCGGATCGAGCGGGCGAGGCCGTCCTGCGCCATCACCGCCAGACGTTTGGCAGACGCCTTGTCGAGGCGCGCGTTGGTCGCCACGACGGCGATGGTCGTGTTGCCACGCGGATCGCTGCGCGCTGCATCCGCGGGATCGTGTGTAAGGTCCGCCCGCGCATGCGAGACCGGCAGGGCGAGCTTACGCGCCGGCGGCGGCAAGCCGCCGAACTCGCCGCCCTGCTCGAGCGCCCAGGCCCAGAACTGGGGCATGTCGCCCATCGTCGTGTAGCCACGCGCATTCACGGCCACCAGCGCCCCGACCTGCAGACCGCTCGCCGGATCGACCGCAGACGCGCTGCCGAGGCCGCCCTTCAGGTTTCCAGCCTTGGCGCCAAGGCCGGCACCGGCATTGCCCTGGCTGAAATCGGCGCCGGCGCTGTCGCATGCCTGGTAGGCCAGCTCGCGATAGGGCGGCCAGTCCCAGCCCTTCTCGCCGCCGTTCAGCAGGTCGAACAGGATCGCCGTGGGCACGATCGGCACGACGACGCCAGCCACGGGAACGCCGCGGCCGCGCTCGCGAAGCCATCGCATGACGCCGTCCCCCGCCGATAGGCCGAAGGCAGAGCCGCCCGACAGGCAGATCGCATCAACCCGCTCGTTGCGGCTCGCCGGATCAAGCAGGTCAGTTTCGCGCGTGCCGGGAGCGCCGCCCCGCACGTCCCCCGACGCCACCGCGGCGGTGTCACACAGGACGACGGTGACGCCCGAGCGCACCCGTTCGTCCTCGGCATTGCCGACCCGGATGCCATCCACGTCGGTGATCAGGTTGCGCGGTCCCGGACGAAGCATGTCAGTCGAGCTGCAGGGTGAGCGCCTTGAGATAGGCCGTTTCGGGCAGGCCCGGATGCACCGGATGGTCGAGCGCCGCCCCCGAGCTCAACAGGATGCGTCCCGTACGCCCGGCATCGCGCAGGCCGCGCCGCACCTGCTCGGCGAACAGCGGCGGATCGACCAGATGCGAACACGAGGCGACGAAGAAGAAGCCGCCCTTGGCGACGAGTGGCGCCGCCAGCCGCACCAGCTTGCGATAGCCCTGCGCGCCGATCTTGAGGTCCTTGCGGCTTTTCACGAAGGCGGGCGGATCGCAGACCACGACATCGAAGCGCTTGCCGGCGAGCTTCTCCAGAGCGTCGAAAGCCTCGCTCTTCTCGAACGACACGATCTGCTCGACGCCGTTCAGAGCCGCCGCCGCCTTTGCGGAATCGAGCGCCGCCTGCGAGCGGTCGATGCAGACGACCGACTTCGCGCCGCGCTGCGCCGCCAGCACGCCAAATCCGCCGCTGTAGCTGTAGACGTCGAGCATGCTGGCGCCCTTGGCGAGCCCCGCCATGAAGCGCCGGTTGTCGCGCTGGTCGTAGAACCAGCCCGTCTTCTGGCCACCGGAAATATCGGCCACGAACCGGGCGTCGTTCTCGACCAGCTCGATCGTCCCCGACGCGTCGCCTTTGACGACATCGATGCCGCGTGTCAGCCCTTCGAGCTCGCGCACCGGAGAATCGTTCTTGAGCACGATCGTCGTCGGTTGCAGCTCGGCTTCCAGCGCCTCGAGCAGCACCGGCGTCAGCAGCTCCATGCCCGCCGTGTTGACCTGCACCGCCAGCGTGTCGCCGAAGCGGTCGATCACGATGCCCGGCAGGCCGTCGGCCTCAGCGTGGATCAGGCGGTAGTAGGGAACGCCGATCAGCCGCTCGCGCAAGGCAACGGCCTGGGCCAGCCGCCGGCCGAAGAACAGCGCATCGACAGTAGCTTCCGGGTTCGCCGTCAGAACACGCGCCGCGATCAGTGAATGCGGGTTGAAGGTGACGAGCCCCAGCGCTTCGCCGCTCGGCGCGCGCAGCGTGGCGAGTGACCCTGGCGGCAAGGCCTTGGTCTCGGCATCCATGAGGATCTCGTTGGAGAAGGCCCAGGGATGGCCGGCACGAACGCGGCGATCCTCGCCGGCCCGCAGCAACACGGTGGGCAGTTTTTTCTGTGCCACTTGACCTATTCTCCTATGGCGACGCCGTCGCGCCGCGGATCGGCGCCGCCCTGCCAACCGCCCTCGATCCGGCGGAAGCCGGCCAAGCCACCTTCATGTCGGCGGACTTGTACTTGATGGCCGAGCGCGCGCAAGGCGTCGGCGCGCTCCATCAGCGCCGTCCCCTGTTCCAGTTCCGTTTCCCCGTTTCGGTTGATGATGCGGGGCTGGGCGACAGCTTCCTGCATGGACAGGTTCCAATCCAGCAGGCCGATGATGGCCTGCAGCGTGTCGCCGATGATGCGCGAACCGCCAGCCGACCCCAGTGCCGCGACCAGCTTGCGGTCACGATCGAGAATCAGGGTCGGCGACATGGAAGAGCGCGGCCGCTTGCCCGGCTCGACCCGATTGGCGACCGGCTTGCCCTTGACCTCGGGCACGGCGGCGAAATCCGTGAGCTCGTTGTTGAGCAGAAGGCCCTGGACCATGATTCCGGCACCGAACGGCGCCTCGATGGTGGTGGTGAAGCTCACGGCATCGCCCTTGCCGTCGACGATCGCCATGTGGCTGGTGCCGCGTTCGACGTAACCCGGCGGCACGCCCGGTGCAACGACCCCCATGCTGCGCTCGCTCGACATGAGCCTGCGCCGCTCGGCGAGATAGTCGGGCGAGAGCAGACCACTCACCGGCACCGGCACGAAGGCCGGGTCGGCGACGTAGCGATCACGGTCGGCGAAGGCCAGCCGGCTCGCTTCGGCGACGAGGTGCAGGGCGCGGACGTCGTCGGGCCGCTCATTCCAGATTTCAAAGGGTTCGAGGAGGGCAAGGATCTGCAGGATGGCAATGCCGCCCGATGACGGCGGCGGCATGCCGCAAACGATCCAGATCCGGTAGGGGCCGCATACCGGCTCGCGCTTGATCGGCCGATAGCCGGCCAGGTCGGAAAGCGCGAGCGTGCCGGGACGTACGTGATCGTGGACACGCTCGACCATCTCGGAAGCGACCGGTCCTTCATAGAAGGCCGGCGGACCCTGGTCGGCGAGGCGCTGCAGCATCCCGGCCAGTGCCGGATTGACGATCCGCTCCCCCACCTGCCGCGGCGAACCGTCGGGGCGGAAGTAGACCGCGGCGATGCCAGGGTCCTGGCGCAGCCACGGCATCCGCTGCAGCCATGTCGCCAGTCGGGGAGGCGCCTCGAAGCCGTCCCGTGCGAGGCGTATCGCCGCTTCGAAGAGGGCGTTCCAGGGCAACTTTCCATGATCCTTGTGCGCCATCGCCAGCATGGCCACAGCACCGGGCACACCGACCGAGATGCCCGACGACACGGCCTGCAGGAGACCCAGCGGCTTGCCGTCGGCACGCAGGAACATGCCGGGCGTGGCCCCGGCCGGCGCCGTCTCACGGCCGTCATAGGCGGCGATGGCACCGGTTGCCGCCTCGTAGTGCATCAGGAATCCGCCGCCGCCGACGCCGGATGCCTGCGGCTCGACGACGCCCAGCACCATCTGCACGGCGATCGCGGCGTCCACCGCCGAACCACCGCGACGCAGGATGTCGAGGCCGGCTTCGACGGCCATCGGATTCGCCGCTGCCACCATCGTTTGCGGCGCGGCGTGCCCGCTCGAGCCGAAACCCAGCACTGCCAGGACGATGAAGAGCGGGCGGTGCCAGCTCATGCGCGACGTGCCACGATGAACAGTCGCCGGAAGGGGAACAGCGTGATGCCGTCGGCGCGCGTCGGATAGGCCTCCGCCACCAGTTTCGCGTAAGTCTCGTAGAAGCCCTTGCGTTCGTTCTCGTCGAGCGCCTCAAGGAACGGTCGCAGGCCGGTCGACGACGTGTATTGCGCGACCGGATCCTTGCCGGTGAGCGGCTGCTGGTAGATCGATTCCCAGACCTCGAGTTCGGAGGCGAGCGGCTTCAGCACGTCGTAGTAGCGCGCCGGCTCGAGCACGCGGGCGATGCCGCCGACCTTGGCGAGCTTCGGCTTCCAGGGGCCGGCATCGGCGGCAGTGCGCATCAGGGCGTGCGACGGCGCATCGTGGTTGCGCGGCATCTGAATGGCGAGCTGGCCGCCCGACGGCAGTAGCTGCAGCAGGCCGGGGAACATGTCGATATGGCCTTCCAGCCACTGGTAGGCCGCGTTGCTGTAGAGGATCGCGGGCGGGGCGTCGGGCTTGAAATGCGCGAGATCGCCCTTGGTGAAGCTGACGCGCGGATCGGCCGTCTGCGTGCGCGCTTTCGCCAGCATCTCCACCGATGAATCGACGCCGACGATCGGACTCTGCGGAAAGCGCTCCGCCAGGATGCGCGTGATGTTGCCGGCGCCGCAGCCCAGATCGTAGATCGCGTGGCCCGGTCGCGTGCCGTTCGCCGGGTCGAGGCGCCCCATGAGATCGAGTGCCGGCCGCATGCGGTGATCGGCGAACTTCAGGTAGAGATTGGCGTCCCAGGTCGTCGACTTCATGTCGTTCACGGTCACTTCTCCTCCAAAGCCGCGTCCTCGAAGGCTTCGTCGACCGGCACGCGGTACGCCATGGCGATCTTGTTGCCCTTCTGCGCCGCCAGCACGACGGCCATGAACTCCTCGTGCATCTCCTCGGTCATGCCCTTGCCGCGGGCCATGGCGCCGTGCGAGGCGATGCAGTAGTCGCACTGGTTGGCGACGCTGACGGCGAGATAGATCAATTCCTTCGTCAGGGCATCGAGCTTGCCCGGCGCCATTGCCGCCTTCATCTCCTCGGCGAAGCGTTCCATCACCGCAGGATGGCGCGCCAGCGCCTTCCAGACGTTGTTGATGTTCGCCGGATCGATGCCGCGGCCCTTGGCGATGCCGTCGACCACGGCCTTTGCACGAGGTGCCATGTCCTTGTATTCGGTCAGCTTGGCCATGCTCTTTCCCCTCGCTCGTGATTGCGGTGGCCGGATCGGCCATCGCCGGATTGTATGATGAATGGACCGAATTCAGACAATCGCGGGCTGTCGATCCCCTCCGAATGGCGGGCGGATTTGAAAGGCTATTCCTGGCAGCGTCAAACCATCGGCCGCTCCAGAGCGCTGGTCTTCCGGCTCGAAGCCGAGGGTCGACCCGTGTACTTCGTGAAGACGGAGGTCGCCGAGGGGGTTGCCGAGCTGCCGGGCGAACGTCGCCGTCTGCAATGGTTGACGCAGCACGCCGTCCCTGCCCCCCGCGTGCAGGACTATATCAGGACGGCCGGTCGTCACTGGCTGCTGACCAGCGCATTGCCCGGCCGCGACCTCGCCTCCTACGCCGATATCATGCCGCAATGCGTGGTCAGCCTGGCCGCGGATGCGCTACGCGATCTTCACCGGCTCGCACCGGGCGCCTGCCCGTTCGATCATCGGCTGGACCGGCGCATCGTCCCGGCGCAGGCGCGGGTCGCGGCTGGCGCCGTCGACGAGGCCGCCTTCGATGACGAGCGGCGCGGCCGGACCGCATCCAATCTTCTCTCGGAACTGATCGTCCGACGGCCGCCGGAAGAAGATCTCGTTGTCGCGCATGGCGACGCCTGCCTGCCCAACCTGCTGGCACAGGCCGGCCGGTTCACCGGCTTCGTCGATTGCGGGCGGCTGGGCGTCGCCGACCGGCATCAGGACCTCGCCCTGACCTGCTGGAGCATCCGCCACAATCTCAGCGAAACCTGGATCGCGCCGTTCCTGCATCGCTACGGCGTTCCGGCAGACCCGGAACGCCTTGCCTACTATCGCCTCCTGGACGAGTTCTTCTGAACTCGCGGCAGGTATCAGTAGCAGGTATCAGTACATGTGCTGCCCGCCATTGATCGACAGCGTCGATCCCGTGACGAAACCGGCGTCGTCTGCCACCAGGAACACCACGCCGCGCGCGATCTCGTCGGCCTTGCCCAGCCGGCCGACGGGAATTTTCGCGACGATCTTCTCCAGCACGTTGGCCGGCACCGCCGATACCATGTCCGTCTCGGTGTAGCCCGGCGCGATGGCGTTGACGGTGATGCCCTTGGCGGCCCCCTCCTGCGCCAGCGCCTTGGTGAAGCCGTGGATGCCCGACTTGGCCGCGGCGTAGTTGACCTGGCCGTACTGACCGCCCTGGCCGTTGATCGAGCCGATATTGACGATGCGGCCGAAGCCGCGTGCATTCATGCCGTCCCACACTGCCTTCGACATGTTGAAGCAGGAGCCGAGGTTGGTGTTGATGACCTGGTCCCACATGTCGCGCGTGAGCTTGCGCATGGTCGAATCGCGGGTGATGCCGGCATTGTTGACCAGGACTTCGATCGGTCCGAGGTCCTTCTCGATCTGCGCCACGATCGCCTGGCAGGCCGCGAAGTCGCCGACATCGAACTTGTAGATGTTGATGCCCGTCTCGCCCTTGAACTTCTGTGCCGCCTCGTCGTTGCCGGCATAGGTCGCGGCGACCTTGTAACCGTGATTCTTCAACATACGCGAGACGGCGGCCCCGATGCCGCGTGTTCCACCAGTAACGACTGCAACGCGCCCTGCCATACATTCCTCCCTGGCACTTCGGCCGTACTGTAGCAGAACGAATTGACGGTCGAAGACGGATAACGGCTCTCAGGTGCAGGGTCATAGAACCGCAACCATGAAGCCCTTCACCGCCCTGCTCGGCGCCTCCGCCGGCACCCATGCCGCCGACCAGCTCGCGCTGGCCACCCTGCCGCTCACCGCGACCCTGATGCTTGGCGCCGGTCCCGATCTGCTGGGCCTCCTGGTGGCGGCCCAGAGCGCAGCCTGGCTGGTCGTATCGCTGCCGGCGGGCGCCTGGATCGACCGCTTCAGGCGTCGCCGCCTGCTGATCGCGGCCCTGGCACTGGGGCTCGGCGCCAGCATCGCCGCGGTCGTGGCAGCGGCGGCCGGCCAGGCCGCCCTGCTTGGGCTCTCTGCCTTCATCGGCGCCTCGGGAACGGTGATCTATGTCCTGGGATCCGTCTCGCTGCTGCCAGGGCTGGTGCCGCCGACCGATCTGCCGCGCGCCAACGCACGGCTCGAGCTCGCCCGTGCCGTCGTCAGCCTCGCCGCTCCGTTCGCGGCCGGCCTGCTGGCCCAGCATCTGTCACCCACCTGGGGCTACGGCCTGGCCGGCCTGGGTGCCGCGCTGGCGCTGGCCTGCGTCCTGGCACTGCCGGATGCGCCCGCTCCTTCCGGCGTTGCCCGTCGCCCGTCCCTCTGGGCCTCGATCCAGGCCGGCGCCCGCTTCGTCATCGGACACGAGCTGCTGCGCGGCATCAGCCTGTGCGCGATCTTCTGGAACTTCGCCTTCTTCGCCCTGCTTGCGCTCTGGGCGCCCCTGGCGCTCGGCCCCCTCGCGCTCGATCCGACCCGGATGGGTATCGCGCAGTCAGGCTACGGCGCCGGCCTGGTCCTCGGGGCCCTGGTGGCGCCGGTCGTTTCCCGTCGGCTGCCACCGCTCGCCATGCTCATCTTCGGACCCGCCGTTTCCGTTGTCGCCGCCGCCCTGTTCCTGATCGCGCCGACGGCCACCGGCGCGACGCTGCCGGCTGCCGGCTTTTTTCTCATCGGTTTCGGCCCCATGCTCTGGCTGATCTGTCAGACGACCGTCCGCCAGCTGGTCACCCCCAGCGGCATGATGGGCCGCGTCAACGCGACGGTGCAGACCGCGATATACGGCGTGCGGCCGCTGGGCGCACTGGCCGGCGGCATCGTCGCGGCCGAGGCGGGGCTGCAGATCGCCCTCGTCCTGATCGCGGCGAGTTTCGTGCTGTCGACTCTGGCGGTGGCGCTGTCACCGCTGGCGCGGCTGCGCACCTTGCCGCAACCCGTCGCCGCCTGATCCGTCGCAGGCCGCGCTTGACCCCCGCGCCCGGCCGGTCGACCTTGCAGCCGGAGGTCGATCCATGAAGCGCGTTCTTGTCGTCGTGTTGTCGTTCCTGTCGGCGGCCCTGCTGTCAGCCTGTGCGTCGGAGTCGCCATTCACGCGCTCCAGCAACGCCTTCGGGCCCACCTTTCCCGTTGCCAATGAGGGCAAGGCGGCTTTGTACATCGTTCGCGCGCCAGCGCCGGCCGATGCTCCGCCGGTCAACATCTCTTCGGGTCGCCATCCACTGGGAGGCCTGACCGGCGCCAAGTACATGCGACTCGACCTGTCGCCCAAGCTATACGATCTACGCGCCTACGGCACGATGACCAGCAACGAGCTGGTCATCACGGTGGCACCCGGCCAGACCCGCTTCCTGCTGGCGCAGCCGACCGACACCGGCGGCGCCGAACTCCTGGAATTGTCCCAGGAGCAGGGTCGACGGCTGGTCCGCCAGAGCGAGCGGATCTGGACGCCGGAACTGAACTGAGCTGAATTCCTCAGTCGCGCTGGACGCACATGGCGATGCCCATGCCGCCACCGATGCACAGCGTGGCGAGGCCCTTCTTAGCGTCGCGCTTCTGCATCTCGTAGAGCAGGGTTGTCAGAACACGCGCGCCCGATGCGCCGATCGGATGGCCGAGCGCGATGGCCCCGCCATTGACGTTGAGCTTCTCCGGATCGAGGCCGAGTTGCTTGCCGACCGCGACTGCCTGGGCAGCAAAGGCCTCGTTGGCCTCCACGAGGTCGAGATCCTTGACCGTCCAGCCGGCCTTCTTGAGCGCCGCCTGCGTCGCGGTGACAGGACCGATGCCCATGATGGCCGGGTCGACGCCCGTGGTCGCCCACGACACGATCCTGGCCAGCGGCTTGATGCCACGCTTCTTCGCCTCGTCGGCGCTCATCAGCACCAGTGCCGCCGCACCGTCATTGATACCCGAGGCGTTGCCCGCCGTGACCGAGCCGTCCTTGGCGAACGCCGGCCGCAGCTTCGCGAGCGTATCGATCGTGGTGCCATGGCGCGGGAACTCGTCGGTATCGACGACAACGTCGCCCTTGCGGGTCTTCACGGTCACCGGGATGATCTCGTCCTTGAAGCGGCCGGACTTCTGCGCAGCCTCCGCCTTGTTCTGCGAAGAGACGGCGAAGGCATCCTGCTCGGCGCGCGTGATCTGGTACTTCTGCGCGACATTCTCGGCGGTGTTGCCCATGTGGTAGCCGTGGAACGCATCCCACAGCCCATCCTTGAGCATGGTGTCGACCATCTTGAACTCGCCCATCTTCACGCCGTCGCGGATGTGCGCTGCGTGCGGCGCCTGGCTCATGCTCTCTTGACCGCCGACCACCATGATCGAGGCGTCACCGTTGCGGATCGCCTGCCAGCCGAAGGCGACGGCACGCAGGCCAGAGCCGCAGAGCTGGTTGATGCCGAGCGCCGTCTTCTCGACCGGGATGCCGGCATTGACCGCCGCCTGACGGGCGGGGTTCTGTCCCTGAGCGGCGCTCAGGATCTGCCCCATGATGACTTCGTCGACTTCGTCGGGCTTCACGTTGGCGCGCTCGAGTGCGCCCTTGATGGCAGCCTTGCCCAGGTCGTGAGCAGGAACGGCGCCGAGCGCGCCGTTGAATGATCCGATAGGCGTGCGCGCAGCGCTCGCGATGACGATTTCGGTAGTCATGGTGTCCTCCTTGCGTGCCGCCCTGAGATTGATTTTACAGGCCTCTCACCGGCACCGGCAAGGACCCCGCAGAGGCTGTCGTCTCTCGCTGCGAAAGCGTGCCCTGATCTCGCACATCGGGGAACATCGACACGGATCAGGTCGTCCGGACGTCGGCAAGCAGCTTTTCCGACACGGCGGCACGCCGGATGACGTCGAGTGCCGGCTGGACCGTTTCGGCATCAGCGTCGACCGGATAGACCATATAGGCAGACAGCACGAAGTCCGGTGCCGATGGCAGGATCGCGAGCCTGCCGTCCCGCAGGTATGACCGGACGAGCCGGATCGGAAAGTAGCCGGCGCCGCCGTACTCGACCACATGTTGTAGTCCCAGCCATCCGATATTGGCCGTCAGAGCGGTACCGAAGAAGTCGGGGAAGCTCGCGGCATGCCGGGCAAAGAATTCCGGTCCCCAGTCGACCAGGACATAGCCGGGGCCGGGTTCGGGGCGAGCCTCCGGATCGGTCGAAACGAGGACGAGCCGCTCGTCAAACAGCGGTTCTACCTTCAGGCCGGGTCGACTCTCGGGCGTGTACATGACGGCGATATCCAGCCGGCCCTGCACGAGTCCCTGCATGAGTTCGGCTTCGAAACCGACTTCCGCCCGCACGGAGACGCGTTGCACGGTGTCCAGGATCACCGGCAGGCATCTGGTCAGGAACTGCTCCCACAGCCCGAACCGGCCGCCGATCCTGAGAGACGCACCGAAGCCCTTGGCAACGCCGACATCGTGCCGCGCCTGCTCGACGGTGCGGACCAGCGTCGACGCGTGCTTCTGAAATTGACGGCCCGCCGCGGTGAGCGTCGTGCCGCCCCTGTTCCTCACGAAGAGGATGCAGCCGAGCGTTCTCTCAAGCGCATGGATGCGTGCGCTCACGGTCGACTGGGTGACGTGAAGACGGTCAGCGGCGCTGATGAAGTTGCCGGTCGCCACGACGGCAAGGAAGGTCCGCGCCAGCTCGGTGTCCACGTGCTCCACTCACAATTATATCGACATTTTCGATATTAACGGCCATATTTCTTCATTATTCAAATTCGTGGGGCACTCGTATCCTCGGCCTGAGAGGATGACGACGATGGTCGACACGCTTCCCGATGATGTCATTGCCTATCAGCGAACCCCGATTTTCGACCAGGACAACGTTCCGGCCGGACTGAAGCGGCGTCACGTCACGAAGGACGCGGTATGGGGACTGATCGTCGTGTTGGAGGGCCAGCTCCTGCTGCGCAACCTCGAGCCGGCGTCCGAACACTTGCTCACGCCGCAGACGCCGGGCGTCGTGTTGCCGCAACGACCGCACGAGGTCGAGACTGTCGGACCGGTCAGCTTCTTCGTCGAATTCTACAGCAAGGCCGAGAATTCGGGCGAGATGCCAGCGACAGCAACGGAAGGCACCGCCTATCGCGCCACGTCGGCGGCAACGCCGCCTGTGGCGCAGGAGGAGTTGATCGCCAGCCTGAACGAGCTGCTCGAAGCCGAACGTGCAGGCGCGCGAGTCGCCCGCGAGACGGCCGGCATCGTGAAGTCCCCGGCGGTCACTGAGTTGCTGCAGCACATCCAGCATGACGAGGCGCGCTGGTGCGGGATGCTCCTGCGCCGTATCCGGAGCGCCGGCGGCACGGCTTCACCGCGCATGGGAGCCTTTTATGAAAAGGCCATGGCGATCGATGATCCGACGGCACGCATCGCCTTCCTCAATCGCGGGCAAGGCTGGGTCGTGCGCAAGCTGCGCGCGTTGCTCCCAAAGGTACATGACGCTGCCCTGCTGGCCGATCTCAGCCACATGCTCTCGTCGCACGTCGCCAACATCACGCTCGCCAACTCGGTCGGCACGGGTACTCTGCCGGGTGATACCCGATGAAGCCCGCCGACAACGACGACACGCCCTGCGATAGGGCGTCGGCATACGCCTCCTCGCCCTGTCTCATGCATCGCCTCGATCCGCTGACCGGAGCGCTCCTGCCCGATGTCGACTGGCAGCAGCGCACCGACGTGATGCGTTGGCGCAAGGCCGAACGACAGAGACTGATCGCCCTACGACAGGCAATTCCCGCCGCCGAACGGCGACGGCTGTCCAGGCGCATCGCGCGATCGCTCGATGAAGCGCTGGGCGATGTCCGTGGCCGCGTCGTCAGCCTCTACTGGCCATTCCGCGGCGAGCCGGACCTGCGTCACTGGGCCGAGACCTTGGCCGGCCGCGGCGGCGCCTGCGCCCTGCCGGTGGTGATCGCGCGCGGTGCGCCGCTCGTCTTCCGCCAGTGGCGGAAAGGCGATCCCCTTCAGCCGGGCATCTGGAGCATTCCGGTACCATCGGACGGCGCCGCGGTGGTGCCCGATATCGTCATCGCGCCCGTGGTCGGCTTCGATCCCGCCGGCTATCGGCTGGGCTATGGTGGGGGCTTCTTCGACCGGACGCTGGCGGCCTTCCAGCATCGTCCTCGCGTCATCGGCGTCGGATTCGCAGCCCAGGCGATCCGCACGATCTTTCCGCAGCCGCACGACGTGCCGATGGACCAGATCGTGACCGAGGCTGGTACGCTCATGCCCGCTGACGGGACGCGACAGCCAGCATGACCGCGGCCGCCTTCAGGCCGAAGAACGGCCGCACGAACCCGATCGGCCGGACCAGGACGACATAGATCGCCGTCGTGCCGAGGAATGTCGCCAGCACCGCGAGGATGAATCCGGCGAGCGGCGGCACGCCCATCTGCAGCAGCCAGTACACGGCGATCACGGTGACGGTCTGGTGCAGGATATAGAAGGGATAGACCGCCTCCGTGGCCTCGCCGAGAATGGCCGGACGTGACGTCAGGTAGCGGCGGGCGAAACCCACGATGGCGAACAGCCATGCCATCGTGTTGAGCGCCGACAACAGCGCATAGGCTGGACGATCGGCATCGGCGATCGTCGGGCGGACCGTGCCACCGATGAACCACCAGGATAGAGCAGCATAGGCCGCAATGCCGATCGCGAGCGACAGCCAGCGCTGACGTTCGAGGGCGGTCAGCAGGTCCGGCGAACCGTAAAGACAAGCGCCGCAGAGCAGCAGCACGCCATAATAGACGAGCCCATGCCAGTCGCCGACCAGGCCGTTGGGATTGGACGAAAGCGGCGCCAGCCACAAGATCGACGCGGCGAGCGGCAGCACGGCCAGCCATTGCAGGCCCGACCGGGCCGTGAGATTCGTCACCTTGGCGAGGAGCGCTCCACCGGCCGTGCCGCGCGCCCAGAGGAAGGCCGGCAGAAGGACGAGGGTGAGGACCAGCACGTAGGCGAGGAACCACAGGTGGTGCCAGCTCGCATTGCCTGCTGGATAGGCCCCGCCGTCGAAGGCATGCGGCAGCCACTGCAGGAAGGACCCGTCGAACTGCCCGCGATACAGGCGTTCGAGGTAGACCTGCGGCGGGACGATCACGAGCATGCCGAACAACAACGGCAGGCCGATCCGTCGCAGCCGGTCGCGCACGAAGGCCGCAGGTCGACGGCTGCCAAGAGCCAGGACGACCGTCGCCCCCGAGACCAGGAAGATCAGCGGCATGCGCCAGCGGTTCACGAAACGCATGAGCTCGCGCAGCCAGGAGATGCTCTCGGCGTCGGTGAGATGCCAGCTCCAGCCCGACCAGGCCATGCCGGCGTGGTAGGCGATCAGCAGGCCGAAGGCCAGCACACGCAGCCAGTCGAGATCGGCACGGCGGGAAGAGGTCATGGGAGCACCGGGAGGAAGGTCTCTGCTCCCGCCTGCCTACCCGCCAAGCCCTTGACCCTGCTGCCATTTGTGACGACCGGCGACCTCCCTGGGACAACCGGCGACCACGCCGGGACGGGCGGCGCGGGCTCTCAGCTGCGGACCGGCGCCAACGCCTCGAAGCGCTGGCGGTAACGCCGGCTGAGATTGATCTCGGCTCCATCCTGCAGCCGGATGCGCCAGTCGCCGCTGATCCAGGGCGTCACCTCGGCCACACGCGCGATATTGACGACATAGGACTTGTGGACCCGGACGAAGCGCTTCGGGTCGAGTTCGCCTTCCAGCCGCGTCAGGGAGGATCGGATCTCCAGCGTCTCGCCGCCGACATGCAGCACGGCGTAGTTGCCGGCGGCCTCGATCCAGTCGATGTCGGCGACCTCGACCATGATCTCGCGGCCGCGTTTACGCACGGCGAAACGTTCCGGCAATGCCACCGGTGCAGGCGGTGACGCTGCCGGCACGGCTGGAGCAGGATCCGCGGCCGGAGCTGGAGCCGCTGACTCCGGCGGCGGCGCGGCGGCGGCGGCGCGGCCGAACAGATGGCCCAACGCCACGACGCCCGCACTCAACATGCCATAGGTGACGATATCTTTGGCGAACTCATAGCCCAGCCGCTCGGCGGTGATGGGAAAGCTGTAGGCTTCGCCGAGGAAGCCCGAGAACCACAGCAGGCGCAGTGCCGCCATGCCGACCGTATGGATGACGCTGAAGGGCAGAATCGCCAGCACATGGACGACGGCGTTGCGCCATCCGCCGCTTACCGGATATCGCCGATGCATCCAGTAGAACGCCGGCAGCATGGCGGCGACCACGAGATGGCTGGACAATTCGATGGCCAGGGCGCGGCCGAAGGTGATCGGCTCGCCGCGACTCGCTTCGTTGGTGACCTCGACGTGAGCGTGCGCGAAGACCGACACGGTGAGCAGGACCGCCCAGACCACCGGCTCGCGCCAGTCCGGGGAACGCCGCTCGAGGGGTCGCCCGCCCGTCGTCATCGCGCCCGTTTCGTCGATCGTCTCGTCGATCGCTTCGCCGGCATGTCGCGCAGCCAGTCGATCAGCGGTGTCCAGCACCGCTCCCGCGCGCGGCCGCTCACCACCATGCCGATATGGCCCAGCGGCACGTCGACACGCGTGACGTGCTTCAGTCCGCGCTTGGGATCGGCCAGCGCGGCTGCCGACAGCGGCGGCACGATGCGGTCGCCGGACGGGATCATGACCAGCGCCGGTACCTTGATCCTGGACGGCACGATGGGCTTGCTGCCGACGATCCACTTGCCGGCCCCGGGCAGATTCTCGCCGTACCAGCCGACGAGGCATTCGCGCGCCGTCGGTCCGGCGAGCGGCGCGCCGTCGTTCAGCCAGTCCTCGAGCAGCACGAACTCGCGCGCCGGCTCACCCTCGGGATCCATGCCGAGGAAGCGCCCGAACTTCCTCACCGCCAGCCAGGGATCGAGCGACCAGAACAGCGTCTGCAGCACGTCGACCGGCAGCTCGCCCGCCTTGTCGGCGAACTCGGCCAGGGCCGGCACGGCCGAGAGCAAGAAGGCATGCCCGGTGCGGTCGGCATGGAAGTCCCAGGGCGCGGCGAGCAGCGCCAGCCCGGCGACGCGGCGTGGCCGGCGTGCCGCCAGCGCCACCGCCAGCGTGCCTCCCATGCAATAGCCCATCACGGCCGGCGCGCGGCGCGCACGGCGGGCCACGTATCCCAGCGCACGCTCGAGGCGTGCCACATAGGCGGTGCAGTCGAAGCCGCGCTCCTCCGCATCCGGCGTACCCCAGTCGACGAGGTAGGGCCGCAGCCCCTGCGCCGCCATGGCGCGCAGCAGACTCTTTTCGGCGGTGAGGTCGAGCACCTCCCAGCGGTTGATGAGCGACGGCACGACGAGGACCGCGCGCGTGCCGCGACGCCGGGCGGAACGATGGGTGGCGCCGTAGTCGAGCAGCCGGGTGTTGCCCTCGCTCCATACCGCAGGCGGCGTTTCGAGCGTGCGCTGCACGCCATGATGGCGATACGCCATGACGCCGTCGGCGAGCCGCGCCAGCCGGCGGCCGATCTCGCGCTGCAAGGCGCTTTCGAAGGCGCCGGCGCCGGCCCTGGCCTCGACCGTGGCGATCTCCGGCAGCAGCGCCGCGATCGTGTCAGGCGGCGCCGCGGAGCCGGGCTTCGAGCTCGGCGACACGGGCTTCCAGAGCCTCCACGCGCTTTGCGAGCTCGCCCAGGTCATCAGCGCCGTGCCCAGATGGAGCGGCAGCGGACGAGGTCCCAGTCGATGAGGAGGCGGGCTGGGTTGCATGACGTGCTCCTTGGGCCGCCTGCACGGCCGCCGCAACCTGCGCGTTGGCGGCGGCGAACAGGCGGGCAATCTGTTCGGTCAGCGCCTGGTCGGCCGCGAGTCCGGCAAGCTGGTTCTGCCAGAGGTCGAGGTAGCGCCGTGCCAGTCGATCGATGTCACCCGGGTCGTCGCTTTCAGAAGCCATGGCCGACTATACCATCGCTGCGTGAAAGCTTCTTTTGTCTGCCCAAAGCGCTCCTTGTCGCACTGCGGTATCGGCGCTAAGGTCGCCCGACTCTGAACGCATGTTCACCCGCGTCCGCTAGGGAGCGAAGCGTAATGGCCGATCAGGCAGTACCCGAGGGCGGCCCCAAGCCCGCTCCGGTGGTGATCAAGAAGTACGCGAACCGGCGGCTCTACAATACGGCGACTTCGGCGTATGTGACGCTTGAGCATCTCTCGCAGATGGTGAAGGACAAGACCGATTTCGTCGTCTACGACGCCAAGACCGGCGACGATATCACGCGCTCGGTTCTGACGCAGATCATCTTCGAGGAAGAGAGCAAGGGCGGCCAGACGCTGCTGCCCATTCCCTTTCTGCGCCAGCTCATCTCTTTCTACGGCGACAGCCTCCAGGGTGTGGTGCCGCAGTATCTCGAGATGTCGATGACGCAGTTCGCGCAGAACCAGGAGCAGATGCGGCGCTACCTGCAGAACGCCTTCGGCTTCAACCCGTTTCACCAGTTCGAATCGATGGGCAAGCAGAACATGGCGATGTTCGAGCAGGCCATCCGCATGTTCAATCCGTTCCAGCTCGGACCGGGCGGACAGACCACCCCGACGGCCGGCAACGGCCAGGATCCTTCGGCAGCCAAGCCGGAGACCCCGCCTGCCGGGCCGCCCAGCGATGCCGCAATCGACGATCTCAAGCGCAAGCTCGACGAGCTGCAGAGCCAGCTCTCCGAGCTCAGCAAGAAGCCCTGACCGGAGGGACGCCCATCATGGGTGACGGCCCTCCGCCGTTGCGACGCGTGATGTCGCCCTGCATCGGCATCTGCACGCTCGATCGCAAATCCGGCTTCTGCCTGGGCTGCAAGCGCACCATCCAGGAGATCGGTCGCTGGGCATCGCTCGACGATGCGCAGCGTCAGGCCGTGCTCGACCAGTTGCCCGGCCGCAAGATCTGATCGTCAGCGCCCCTTGAACACCGGCCGCCGCTTCTCGCGGAACGCCGTCGTGCCCTCCTTGTAGTCCTCCGTCAGGCTGCTCAGCACGTTCTGGTCGGCATCCATGTGCGAGCCGAGATCGTGCAGCGCGTTGGCGAAGCGGTTCACCGTCGCCTTGGTCATGCGCACCGGCAACGGCGGCTGCAGCGCGATGCGTTCGGCGAAGGCCATCGCGGCCGGCAGCGCCTGGCCGTCATCGACCACCTTCTCCACCAGACCCCAGTCGAGCGCGTCGGCGGCGGAGATGCGGTCCGACGCCAGGATCACCGCCTGCTTGGTCCGCGCCGGCCCCATCAACGCCAGCATGCGCGGGATCGAGCCCCAGCTCATGTTCATGCCGAGCTCGACCTCGGGAATGCGGAAATGCGCGCTTTTCCCGCAGAAGCGGAAGTCGAGCGCCACCACCAGCGCCGCGCCGCCGCCGACGCAGTGTCCTTCGATCGCCGCGATGGTGACCTGATCCATGTCCTCCCAGGCTTTCGACATCTTGGGACCGAGCCGCTGGCGATGGATGCGCTCGCCGATCGACAGCGCGTCGCGGCCGCGGCCTTCGGGATCCTTGAGATCGAAGCCGGCGGAGAAGGCCCGCGCCGCGCCGGTCAGGATCACCACCGACGTCTCGAGATCGTCCTCGAAGTCGCGCGTGACGTCGCGCAGCTCGCGCATGGCCTGCTGGCTGAAGGCGTTGACGTTGTCGCCGCGATCGAAGCGCACGATGGCGATGCGGCCCTGCGGGCCCAGCCCCTTCTCGACCTTGACGAAGCGGCGATCCATTTCGGTATTCCTCCCCTGTTCGCCGCACGGTAGCGCCTCGCCTTTACAAGTGCGAGCCGCTTGGATTGACTGCCTCCCATGTCGAAACAGATCGCTTCCCTCGCCCTCGAACACCGCGTCGATCAGCTGTTCGAGCGTTACACCACACCCGGCTCGCCGGGTGCCGTCGTCGCCGTCATGCAGGGCGGCTCGATCGAGCTGTGCAAGGGCTACGGCCTCGCCAGCGTCGAGCTGGGCGTGCCGATCGTGCCGTCGACGCGCTTCCGCATCGCCTCGGTGAGCAAGCAGTTCACGGTCGCCGCAGCGCTGATGCTGGCGGACGAGGGCAAGCTCGATCTGGCGGCGGGGCCGCACGCCTACATCGAAGGGCTCAAGCCGCTGCCCGTCACCATCGACCAGATGATGCGCAACTCCAGCGGGCTGGCCGACTTCCTCGAGCTGCTGCGGCTGGGCGGCCACGGGCTCGACAAGCCGGCGCGTCCCGAGGACCTGCTGGCCGCCTGCGCGCGCAGCGCCCACCTGAACTTCGAACCGGGCAGCCGCTTCCTCTACAGCAACACCAACTTCCTGCTGCTGGGCGCCATCGTCGAGAAACTCTCCGGCCGGAAGCTGGGCGATTTCCTGGCCGAGCGCATCTTCCGGCCGCTCGGCATGACCAGCACGCTGCTCGCGCCGGAGATCGACACGGTCGTGCCGCGCCTGGCGAACGGCTATCTCGGCGACGCCAAGAGCGGCTTCCGCCGTGCCGCGCACGCCTATCCGCAGGGCGGCGAGGGCGGCCTGATCTCGACCGTGGAGGACCTGCTGATCTGGAGCCGGCACTACGACCGGCCGGCTCTCCTGCCCAGCGACCTGCCGGCGCGGCTGATGGCGGAGCAGCCCCTCACCGGCGGACACGTCAACAAGTACCGCCGCGGCGTGCAGTCCGACGAGCTGCGCGGGGTGGAGACGATCGGCCATGGCGGCCTGTGGCCGGGCTTCCGTACCGAGCTGCTGCGCCTGCCGGCCGTCGACCTCACCGTTGTCGTGATCGCCAATCTCGGCAGCATCGATCCGTGGCGCCAGGCGCGCGCGATCGCCCTGCTCGCGCTGGAGGGCGACCAGCGGCTGAAGCCGGTGCCGGCTCCGATCGCCGAAGCCGAGATCGCGCCGTTGGCCGGCACCTGGTTCAATGCCGACGAGCCCTCATTGTTCGATCTGGCATGGCGCAACGACGAAGCGACGGTGACGCAGAACGGCATGCCCTTCGTGCTCGGCCGGCGCGCCGACGGCTGGCTGGCCGCCGAGCGCGGCTCCTTCGAGTTCGCGCTCCAGCCCGACGGCAAGGACGAGCTGCAGGTCGACCTGGGCGCCGGCCGCGTGCTGCCCTTCGTCCGGCTCCGCGAGCGTGCGCCGGTGCCGCCGGAACTCGCCGGGACCTATGCCTCGGCCGACAGCGGTGCGACCTGGACGATCACGCGCGATGGAGACGGCTGGCAGGTCGCGGTCAGCGGGCCGCTGATCGCGAGCGGGCTGGCCTGGACGGTGCGCGGCGTCGATGCCGACACCGTGGAGACCGAGATGCCCATGGGCTGGATCACCGCGACCCAGCTCGCCCATCTCGTGCGCGACCGCGACGGCCGCATCGTCGCGCTCGAGGTCTCGACCGGCCGCATCAAGAAGATGCGGTTCGACCGACAGGCATGAGGCTCGACCTCGCGGCGCGCCACCCGGTGGCGCGCCTCCTGACGATCACCGGAATGGAATCGCGTAGAGCAGGCCACCGTTGGTCCACAGCGCGTTCTGGCCGCGCTCGAGCTTCAGCGGCGTGCTCGTGCCGACATTGCGCTCGTAGCTCTCGCCGTAGTTCCCGATCTGCTTGATGACGTTGTACATCCACTTCTCGTCGAGCCCGAGCGCCTTGCCGTAGCCCGGCGTGACGCCGAGGAAGCGCTTGATCTGCGGATCGTCGCTCTTCAGCAGCTCGTCGACGTTCTGCGACGTGATCCCCATCTCCTCGGCCTCGATCATGCCCATCAGCGTCCACTTCACGACGTCGAACCACTGATCGTCGCCATGGCGGACGATCGGGCCGAGCGGCTCCTTCGAGATGCGCTCGGGCAGGATCGTGTGCTCGCCCTTGCCGGCCAGCTGGCCCACGCGCACCGCGGCGAGGCCCGAGGCATCGGTCGTGTAGGCGTCGCAGCGCCCGGCCGCATAGGCCTGCAGCAGCTCGTCGAGCTTTTCGATCAGCACCGGCTTGAACGTCATCTTCTGCTTGCGGAAATAGTCCGCGAGATTGAGCTCGGTCGTGGTGCCGGGCTGGACGCAGATCGTGGCGCCGTTCAGCTCCTTGGCGCTCTTGATGCCGGTCTTGGCCGGCACCAGGAAGCCCTGGCCGTCGTAGAAGTTCACGCCGGCGATGTTGAAGCCGAGCGAGGTGTCGCGCAGCAGGGTCTGCGTCGCATTGCGTGTGATGACGTCGACCTCGCCTGACTGCAGGGCGACGAAGCGCTGCTGCGCGGTGGTCGGCGTAAACTTCGCCTTGGATGCGTCGCCGAACAGCGCGGCCGCGATGGCCTTGCAGAGCTCGACGTCAAGCCCGGTCCACTTGCCCTGGCTATCGGCCATCGAGAACCCGGCAAGCCCGGTATTGACCGCGCACTGCACGAAGCCCTTGGCCTTGACGGCGTCCAAGGTCTGGCCGGCCGAGACCGGGGCAGCTCCGAACACCGCAAAAGCCGTGAGCGCCGCGGCAGCGGCGAAAGATCTATGAAGCATCCTGTCCTCTCCTCATGGTTGTATCGGTCACAAAGCAAAGGCCAGGCCGAATCAGCCCGTCCCGAGGATCGGCACGCCATAGGGAAGCAGACGCCGGTCCTGGCTCACCAACACCAGCCGTTCGGCGCGGGCCTGGGCGACGAGCAGCCGGTCAAAGGGATCAGCATGATGCATAGGCAACGCCCCCACCGCAGCGGCATGGGCCGGCGTGATGTCCAGGGAATCAAATCCGGTCTGCGTCAGGACTTGCAGGATGTCGTCGTCGAAGACGAGCTTTCCGGTTGCTCGCTTGATGGCAATTTCCCAGATGCTGACCGCGCTCACGATGACGCGATTGCCTGGATCGGCGATGGCCGCGCGAGCGCCTTCAATGAGTCGGGGATCGACTGCGGACCACCAGATGAACGCATGCGTATCGAGGAGAAGCTCCACGTCAGGGATCGTAGCCGAACGATTTCATCAGATCCGGCGGCAGCGGATCGTCGAAATCATCCGCCATGTATGTCAGCCCGAGCAACTTTCGTTGCTGACGCGGCTTCTCCATCTCCTTGGCGCCTTCGGCAGGCACCAGCCTCGCCATCGGCCTGCCGTGCTTGGCGATGACGATCTCCTCGCCTGCGGCAGCCCGATCGACCAGCGAGGAGAGCTGGTTCTTGGCATCGTAGAGGTTGAAGACCTTGCTCATGGGAATTTGGCCAAGTTGGCCAAATTCTACAGCGCCGCCATTCCGCAGGTCAAATCGTCCGCTCGACCATCAGCTTCTTGATCTCGGCGATGGCCTTCGCCGGATTCAGATGCTTGGGGCAGGTCTTGGTGCAGTTCATGATCGTGTGGCAGCGATAGAGCCGGAACGGATCCTCGAGCTGGTCGAGGCGCTCGCCCTTGGCTTCATCGCGGCTGTCGGCCAGCCAGCGGTAGGCCTGCAGCAGGATCGCCGGGCCGAGATAGCGCTCGCCGTTCCACCAGTAGGACGGGCACGAGGTCGAGCAGCAGAAGCACAGGATGCACTCCCACAACCCGTCGAGCTTGGCGCGCTCCTCCGGCGACTGCAGGCGCTCCCGCGTCGGCGGCTGGGTGGCCGACTTCAGCCACGGCTCGATCGAGGAGAGCTGGGCGTACGGCACGTTGAGGTCGGGCACCAGATCCTTGACCACCGGCATGTGCGGCAGCGGATAGATCTTCACGTCGCCCTTCACGTCGGCGATGTACTTGGTGCAGGCCAGCGTGTTGGTGCCGTCGATGTTCATGGCGCACGAGCCGCACACGCCCTCGCGGCAGGAGCGGCGGAAGGTCAGCGAGCTGTCGACCTCGTTCTTGATCTTGATCAGCGCGTCGAGGACCATCGGACCGCACGCATCCATGTCGACCTCGTAGGTGTCGACACGCGGGTTCTTCCCGTCCTCGGGCGTCCAGCGATAGACCTTGAACATCTTGATGTTCTTGGCCCCGGCCGGCGCCTTGTAGGTCTCGCCGATACCGACCTTGGAATTGGCGGGCAGTGCAAACTCAGCCATCGCTTCCTCTCGTACTCGGTGTCGCGATCAGTACACGCGCGCCTTGGGCGGGAACGACTGGACGTCGTTGCTCATCGGCTGCAGGTTGACCGGGCGATAGTCGATGCGCGTCTTGCCGGTCGCCTCGTCGACCCACACGACCGTATGCTTCAGCCAGTTCTTGTCGTCGCGCTCGGGGAAATCCTCGTGCGCATGGGCGCCGCGGCTCTCGTGGCGATTGGCCGCCGAGTAGATCGTGCCCTGCGCCTGGAGGATCAGGTTCTGGAACTCCAGCGTCTCCATGAGATCGGAGTTCCAGATCATCGAGCGGTCCTTGACGCGGATGTCGTCCTTGCCGGCGAACACCTTGTCCATGTTGGCACAGCCTTCGGCCAGGCTCTTGGTGGTGCGGAACACCGCGCAGTCGTTCTGCATGGTCTTCTGCATCAGCGCGCGCAGCTCGGCCGTCGGCGTGCTGCCGTTGGCATGACGCATCTTGTCGAGGCGGGCGATCGCCTCCTCGCCGGCATTCCTGATCTGCTTGTGCGTCGCGCCGGGTGTGAGCTGCTCGGCGACGCGATTGGCGGCCGAACGGCCGAACACGACCAGCTCGAGCAGCGAGTTCGAGCCCAGGCGGTTCGCGCCATGCACGCCGATCGAGGCGGCCTCGCCCAGCGCCATGAGGCCGGGCACGGCGGCGAACGGATCGCCGTCCTTCACGGTCATCGCCTCGCAGTGATAGTTCGCCGGGATGCCGCCCATGTTGTAGTGGCAGGTCGGCAGGATGGGGATCGGCTGGCGCGTGACGTCGACGCCGGCGAAGATGCGCGCCGTCTCGGCGATGCCCGGCAGCCGCTCGTGGATGACCTTCGGATCGAGATGCTCGACATGCAGCTCGATGAAATCCTTGTTGGGACCACAGCCGCGGCCCTCGCGGATCTCGATGGTCATCGAGCGGCTGACGACGTCGCGGCTGGCGAGATCCTTGGCCGACGGCGCGTAACGCTCCATGAAGCGCTCGCCGTTGGCGTTGGTCACATAGCCGCCTTCGCCGCGCACGCCCTCGGTGATCAGGCAGCCGGCGCCGTAGATGCCGGTCGGATGGAACTGCACGAACTCGAGGTCCTGCAGCGGCAGGCCAGCACGCAGCACCATGGCGCCGCCATCACCCGTGCAGGTGTGCGCCGAGGTCGCCGTCTGATAGACACGGCCGTAACCGCCAGTCGCCAGCACCGTCTTGTGGGCACGGAAGCGGTGGATGGTGCCGTCGTCGAGGTTCCAGGCCATGACGCCGCGGCACACGCCCTCGTCCATGATCAGGTCGAGCGCGAAGTATTCGATGAAGAACTCCGCGTGATTGCGCAGCGACTGCTGGTAGAGCGTGTGCAGGATGGCGTGGCCGGTGCGGTCGGCGGCGGCGCAGGTGCGGTGCGCGATGCCCTTGCCGAACTCCGTCGTCATGCCGCCGAACGGACGCTGGTAGATCTTGCCCTCGGGCGTGCGGCTGAACGGCACGCCGAAATGCTCGAGCTCGATGATGGCCGGGATGCCGTCGCGGCACATGTACTCGATGGCGTCCTGGTCGCCCAGCCAGTCCGACCCCTTGACGGTGTCGTACATGTGCCAGCGCCAGTCGTCGGGACCCATGTTGCCGAGCGCGGCCGAGATGCCGCCCTGCGCCGCCACCGTATGGCTGCGCGTCGGGAAAACCTTGGTGATGCAGGCCGTCTTGAAGCCCTTGTTGGCCATGCCGAAGGTCGCGCGCAGGCCCGAGCCGCCGGCGCCCACCACCACGACGTCGTACTCGTGCTCGATGATGGTGTAGGCGGTGCCGCCGATCTTCACCGTACCCGCTGTCGAGCCGTTGCTCTTGCCGTTGCTCGCCTCGGCCATCTCAGCCTCCGAATCCGATACGCAGGACGGCCACGATGGCGGCCAGCCCGAACAACACCGCGATGAAGCGGACCAGGATGATCCAGGCCAGCTTCCAGCCGTCGCTATGGATATAGTCCTCGATTACGACCTGCAGGCCGAGCTGGCCGTGATGCAGGCCGATCGCGATGGTCAGGATCAGCAGGACCATGACCACCGGCGAGCCGATCCAGGCGCGCACGGCGCCGTAGTCGGCACCGCTCAGCATCACCAGAGACACGGCGAACCACACGACGAGCGGAATCAGCGCCACGGCGGTCAGCCGCTGCGCCCACCAATGATGCAGCCCGCCCTTGGCCGAGCCGAGACCGCGGGCGCGGGCGAGAGGAGTCCTGAGATCGCTGTTCATCGCTGCCTCCTCACGCCAGGCTGAGGCCGACGATCCACGACACGATCGTCGCGACCGCCGAAACGCCGACGACGATCCAGCCACTGAGATAGGCGTCCTTCAGCTCGAAGCCATAGCCGGCATCCCAGAACAGGTGCCGGATGCCGTTGCACAGATGGTAGAAGGTGCAGAACAGCCAGCCGCCCAGCACGATGCGCCCCAGGATCGAGACGTTGAAGCTCTGGAAGGCGGCATAGGTGCTTGGACTCGCGGACGCGAAGATCACCCAGAGGGCAAGGTACAGCGCCCCGATCGACAGGGCGATGCCGGTCGCACGATGCAGGATGGACAGGACCGACGTGAGTTGCGGCCGGTAGACCTGAAGATGCGGGGATAGGGGCCGATGTACCGGCCGATTGGCGACGCTCATCCGCAAAAAACCTCGATTGCCTTGAACGGCTGCGCTGTTTTTAGCGCCGCACCGCACCAAGTCAATGAAAGTCGCTGCGTCCTGCGCGTTAAGCCTCGGATTCTCCAGCGAAATTCGCCTATCGACGCGGCAATAGCAGCCAATGGTCGAGATCGAGCACGACGGCGGGGTGATATTTTCCGTCGGATTGCCTGCCCGGCCAGTCGCCGCACGGACAATCCTTGGCCGCAATCATTCTCACTCGCAAAGCGCCGACATCTTCGCGCCCCGGCAAAGGCGCCTTCTCCAGCACCTCCGACCACGCATAGATCGTGTCGCCGCCGAAGGTCGGACCGACATGGCTGCCGGCATTGAACGCCGCCACCCGGAAGGCGTTGGCGAATCCGTTGAACGACAGCGCACGCGCCAGCGAGATGACATGGCCGCCATAGGCCAGGCGACGCCCGAAGCGGGTGTTCTTGCCGGCGAAGGCGTCGAAGTGGACGCGCGCGGTGTTCTGGTAGAGGCGCGTCGAGAACATGTGATCGGAGTCCTCGACCGTGATGCCGCTCACATGGTCGATGCGCTCGCCGACCTCGTAGTCTTCCCAGCGATGCGGCGAACCCGCCGCGAGGTCGTCGTAGGCTCGCAGATCGAGGCCGGCCGGAACGATCAGGTCCGACGGCGCCACCGCCGTCGCCGTCTTCGGCACGACGGCCGGCGCGACGACGGCGGCCGGGTCGCGCTTGTGCACCATCACCCAGCGCACATAGTCCATCACCATCTCGCCCTTCTGGTTGGTGCCGATCGATCGCACCCAGACGACGCCGCTGGTCTTGTTGGAATTCTCGCGCAGGCCGAGCACGGTGGAGCGCGCCGACAGCGTATCGCCCGGATAGACCGGCACGCCCCAGCGGAACTCGGCGTAACCGAGATTGGCGACGGCGTTGAGCGAGATGTCGGGCACCGTCTTGCCGATCACGACATGGAAGACCAGCAGGTCGTCGAGCGGCGCCCGCGGCAGGCCGATCGAGCGTGCGAACTCGTCCGACGAGTTGATGGCGAAGCGCGAGCCGTAGAGTGCCACGTTCAGCGCCGCATCGGCCTCGGTCAGCGTGCGCGGCGTGGCGTGCGTGATCTCCTGTCCGACCTTGAAGTCCTCGAAGAAATTGCCAGCCGAGGTCTTGCCCTTGTCGCTCATGCTCTCTGCTCTTTCTCTCAGGCCGCGGCCTGCAGTTCCCTGATCGCCGCATCGAGCGCCAGCGCCCGCTCGGCCTGCTCGACATGCAGGTTCTCGATCATGCGGCCGTCGACCGTCACCACGCCCTTGCCTTCGGCCTGCGCCGCCTTGAATGCAGCGACGATCTTGCGCGCCGTCTCGAGCTCGCCGGCCGACGGCGCGAACACCTCGTTGCACGGTTCGACCTGCGTGGGATGGATGAGGGTCTTGCCGTCGAAGCCCATCTCCAGGCCCTGCTGGCAGACGGCGCGGAAGCCGTCGGCATCCTGGATATCGTTGTAGACGCCGTCGAGGATGGTGAGGCCATGCGCACGCGCCGCCAGCATGGCGATGCCGAGCGCGGTGATCATGGGCAGGCGCATCGGCGTGTGACGCGCGCGCATGTCCTTGACCAGGTCGTTGGTCCCCATGACGAACACCGCAAGCCGCGGATGGGCGCCGGCGATCTCCTCGGCGCGCAGGATGCCCTTCGGCGTCTCCATCATGGCCCATACCGCCATCGTCGCCGGCGCGCCGGCCGTGTCGAGCAGCGATACGACATGGGTGACTTCGGCCGCGCTCTCGACCTTGGGCACCAGGACGGCGTCGGCGCCCGACTGGGCGATGGCCTCGATATCGGCGGCACCCCACGGCGTGGCGAGCCCGTTGCAGCGGATGACGATCTCGCGCTTGCCGTAAGCCTTGCTCTCGGCGGCCAGAACGACGTTGGTGCGGGCGGCTTCCTTGGCATCCGGCGCCACGGCATCCTCGAGATCGAAGATCAGCGCATCGGCCGGCAGCGTGCGCGCCTTCTCGAGCGCGCGGGTGTTGGCGCCCGGCATATAAAGGACGCTACGGCGCGGACGGACGGTCTTTGACATCGATCAGGGCTCCCCGAAAACGCGGCGGACTATAATGGCGGGCTTCCTTGTGGCAAGGTGCCGTCCGCCCATGCGCTTTCTCTCGCTCCAGAGCCACGTTGCTTACGGCTATGTCGGCAACCGGGCTGCAACTTTTCCCTTGCAACGATTGGGCCACGAGGTCTGGGCGGTCAACACGGTCGAGTTCTCGAACCATACCGGCTATGGCGCGTGGCGCGGCCGCACCGCGCCAGCCGAACAGGTCGCGGAGATCGTCGCCGGCATCGAGGCCCTGGGCATGCTGCCGCGCTGCGATGCGCTGCTGACCGGCTATGTCGGCGACGCCGCCCTCGGCGACGTCGTCCTCGATACCGCACGCCGCGTGCGCGCGGCCAATCCGCACGCCCTGTGGTGCTGCGATCCGGTCCTGGGCGATGTCGACACCGGCATCTACGTCCGGCCGGGCATCGACGCGTTCTTCCGCGAGCATGCGATCCCCGCCGCCGACCTGGTGACGCCCAACCACTTCGAGCTCGAGCACCTGACCGGGCGCAGAGTGGCGACCATGAGCGACGCGCTCGCTGCCGCCCGCCTGCTGCTCGCCGGGCCGCGCCTCGTCCTGATAACCAGCCTGCGCCGCGCCGATGCGCCGCATGACCAGGTCGAAATGGTGGCGGTCGCGCGGGACGCCGCGTGGCGCATCGCGACTCCGCTGATCGGCTTCGACATCGCCCCCAACGGCACCGGCGACACGGTCGCCGCGTTGTTCGCCGCCCACTGGATCGAGACTGCCGATCCTGCCGAGGCGCTGGGCCGCGCTGCTTCCTCGATCTTCGCCGTGCTCGAGGTCACCAAGGCGCTGGGCGAGCGCGAGCTGCAGCTCGTGGCGGCACAGGACCGCCTGGTGATGCCGCCGCTGCGCTTCGCTGCCGAAAGGCTCTAGGCGGCCGATGTACGTTCCCGGCTTCGCCTACAATCCGATCACCATCGCCATCGAAGGAGCCGCCATCGGCTTCCTGATCGCCGTTCCTGTCGGACCGGCCGCCGCGCTCTGCATCCGCCGCTCGATCACCGTGGGTGCGATGGCCGGCTATATGACGGGCATCGGTGCCGCGCTCGGCGATGCGGTGTTCGGCGCTGTGGCCGCCTTCGGGCTGGCCTTCGTCCAGGACTTCGTGGCCGAACGCGAGGCCTGGCTGCTCGGCATCGGCGGCGCCGTGCTGGTCATCATGGGCTGGTCCACCATGCGCCACCGGCCGCGCACCGTCGGCGATCCTGTTGCCGACGACCACGAGCATCGTGTCGCCACGCACGTTCACTACGCCACGTCGAGCTTCTTCATCACCGTGTTCAATCCGCTCACCGTGATGGCGTTCGGCGCCGCCTTTGCCGGCCGCAACCTCGCCGGCGTCGGCGCCAGCCTGCCCGATGCCGCGCTTCTGGTCGCGGCGGTGTTCTGCGGCGCGCTCGCGTGGTGGACCATCATCTGCGCCGCGTCGGTGTCGTTGCGTGCGCGTTTCACCGGCGTCGGCCTGCTGTGGCTCAACCGTTGTTCGGGCGCCGTGATCCTGGGCTTCGGCCTGCTCGCGCTGATCTCGTTGCTGCCGCTGCCGTGGCGACAGATGGCCCGCTTGCTGGGCCTCTGACCCGCGGCCGCTGACTCGGAGTCGTTGACTCGGGGCCGCTGACTCAGGGCCGCTGACTCAGGGCCGCTGACTCAGGGCCGCTGGCCCGGAGTCGCTGGCCGTCTCAGGGCCTCGGCTTGAGCCGCTCCAACTCGGCGCGCACGTCGGCGAAGACCCCGGCCCAGTCGCCGGGCGCGGTCTGGCGGAACAGCCGGGCCGAGGGGTACCAGGGCGCGTCCGGCCCGCCGAGCTGCCAGCGCCAGTCCGCCGTCGATGGCGTCAGCACCCAGGTGCGCAGGCCCATGGCGGCGGCGAGATGGGCGACCGGTGCATCGATCGAGACCAGGAGATCGAGCTGGGACAGCGCGCTGGCCGCTTCGCCGAAGTCGAAGATGCCGCGACCGACATCATGGACCAGACCGCTGGCGCCGGCCTGCTGGATATCTTTCTGATGCACGCCGCCCTGCAGGCTGAAGACCAGGAGTTCGGGGTCGCCGGCCAGTTCCATGAACTGCGTGAACGGCACCGAGCGCTGGCGGTCCTGCGTGCGTCCCGGCATGGCGGCCCAGTAGACGCCGACGCGCAGCCTCGCCTGCTCGGTACGGCCAAGCTTGATCCGGCTGTCCTTCGGTGCTTGCAGATAGGGCGGCTGCCCCACCATCCGCGCGAAGTCGATGCGGCACAAATGCGGCAGCGAGACCAGCGAGGCGTGGAGGTCGAACTCCGGCAGCTTCTCGCCTTCGGCGACGACATGGTCGATGTAGTCGACGGCGGTCAGCAACTCCTTCAGCGGCGCCTGGCACAGCACCAGCACCGTCGCGCCGCGTTGCTTGAGCTCGCGCGCGAACCGGACGAACAGCAGCACGTCGCTCAGACCCTGCTCGGGGTACAGCAGGATGCGACGGCCGTCGATCGCTCCGCCATCCCAGGCGGGCTGCCTGAAGTCCGGCGTCGGCGTCTCCGGCAAGCGCTTGCGGGCCTCGTAGGCAGCGAAGCCCTGCGCCAGCTCGCCGCGCATCAGCAGCGCGACGGCAAGCTCGACGCGGGCGCGCCGGTTGTCGGGATTGAGCCCCAGCGCGCGGCCGAAGCAGCCGACCGCTTCGTCGACGCGCCCGAGATCGCGCAGGCAGAGGGCGAGGTTGAAGAAGCCCTCGGCATAGTCACGGCTGAGCGTCACCGACCGGAAATGATGCCTCACCGCCTCGTCGAGACGGTTCGCGGCGCGCAGCGCGTTGCCGAGATTGGAATGCAGCGCGGGGTTTTCGGGTTCGGCGGCCAACGACAGCCGGTGATGGCAGACCGATGCGTCGAGCTTGCCCGCCATGCGCAGCGCCACGCCGAGATTGTTGTGCAGCTCCGCATGATGCGGGCGCACCGCCAGCAGCTTGACGTAAGATCCGATCGCCTCGTCGAGTCGGCCGGCCCGATGTGCCTGCGCCGCAAGGCGCATCTGCTGAACGAACGTGTCCACCTCGCTGCCGAACAGCGGCGTCGGCGCGGCCGTGGCTTCCGACTCGGGCCGCAACGGATGCAGGGACGTTGTGTCGTTCACGTTGCCACATTACATGAAACAATGCCTGCAAGCATCTGGTGATACGAAATTATCAAATAGATTCAGTGGCATGGAAAAAGGCGCGGGCCAAAACCCGCGCCTTGCTGCAACTCGTCGATGTCGAGCGGCCGGACCGCTAGATGTAGCTGCGGATCAGCTCTTCGGCGATCTGCACGGCATTGAGCGCCGCGCCCTTGCGCAGGTTGTCGCTCACCACCCACATCGACAGACCGTTCTCGACCGTGGGATCGACGCGCACGCGGCTCACGAACACGCCGTCCTGTCCGGTCACTTCCTGCGGCGTGATG
>QFCS01005483.1_pt1 | contig 30456 bp, 22 predicted proteins | sample 3576561 | NCBI WGS metagenome assembly QFCS01 | reverse complement strand
TTCAAAAACAGCTCGGCAAAAACCACCAAGCCATCAAAGGAGAGGGCCAAAAACTTGACGCCGACCTGACCCAAAACCATCATTCGCCCGGGTCAGTTCTCAGTGGAAATCCCGGGTCAGTTCTCCGCGGAAATTAACAGCAAGATGCGAACACCGTTCAGGTGGTCGCGGCCGTGCAACAGCGACTGGAGCAGCTCAATGCCGAGCTTGCCGCCAAGAATGTACAGCTTCGCGTGGTCACCGATGCCTCGACCTCGATACAGGAATCGGTGTCGCAGGTGCAGGCAACGCTTATCGAAGGCGCGGCGCTCGCCATCGCCATCGTCTTCCTGTTCCTGAACTCCTGGCGCAGCACGGTGATCACCGGCCTCACTCTGCCGATCGCCATGCTTGGCACGCTGGCTGTCATCAGCTTTCTCGGATTCACGCTGAACACGCTGAGTTTGCTCGCCCTGACGCTTTCGATCGGCATCTTGGTCGACGATGCCATTGTGGTACGCGAGAACATCACCCGCCATATGCATATGGGAAAGTCGCATCTTCAGGCAGCACTCGACGGTACGAACGAGATCGGCCTGGCGGTTATAGCCACGACCGCCACCATCGTCGCGGTGTTTCTGCCGGTCGCGTTCATGGATGGCATTGTCGGCCGCTTCTTCTACGAGTTCGGCGTGACGGTCTCGGCCGCGGTGCTGATTTCGCTCTTCGTCGCGTTCACGCTCGATCCGATGCTCTCGAGCGTCTGGTATGACCCGGCTGCGCATCCGGATGCGAAACGCGGTCCAGTTGGTCGCCTGATTGCCCGTTTCGACCACGGCTTCGAGAAAATGGCGAACCGATACCGTGATGTAGTTGCCTGGACGCTGCGCCACCGGTTCGTCACGCTACTGGCGACGATCGGCATCTTCATCGGGAGCCTGTTCATGGTGCCGCTCGTCGGCACCGAGTTCGTCCCGAATGCCGACGAGGGCCGCTTTCAGATCAATGTGACAACGCCCGTCGGTTCCTCGCTCGACTACACGGCCATGAAAGTCCGGCAGGTCGAGGCCGCCCTGCGAGACTTTCGCGAGGTGTCGGCAGTCTATTCGGCCGTCAACACGGGCAGTGCCGTTGGCAAGCACCGAGCGGCGGTGCTGGTCCGGCTGGTTCCAAACGACGAACGCCAGCGCACCCCGGTAATGCTCGCAAACCCGATACGCGAGCGCCTGTCGGCCATTCCCGGGATCGAGATCGCCATCGTTCAGGAGGGTCTCGGCGGCGGAGACAGCCCCATCCAGCTCAGCGTGCTTGGCGATGATCGGATTGTGCTGGAAAAGATCGCTGGCGAACTCGTCGCCGACATGCGCCGCATACCAGGCATGGTCGATGTCACCTCAAGCGCCAAGGAGGCTACCTCCGTTCTGTCTGTCCGCCTCAAGCGCGAGGCGGCCAGCGATCTGGGCATCGGCCTTTCCGAACTTGCCGCAATGCTCTCGCCATTGGTGGGCGGTCGGGAGGTCACCAACTGGACCAATTCGCTCGGCGAGACCTACGAAGTCGTCATCCGCCTTCCTCTCGAGCAGCGTTCCAATACGCCGGCGATCAGCGAATTGATGATGACGACCGGGCGCGCGGAAGCCAACGGAGCGCCCGTCATGGTGCGTCTTGATCAGGTCGCAGACGTTCGTGCTGTTTCGGCGGCCTCGGAAATCCGTCGCCTCGACAATCAGCGCGAGGTGCTGGTCTCGGCCGATACCTCAGGCCGTACTCTCGGCGAGGTGACGAGTGAGCTGCAGACGCTGCTTGCAGAGCGCAGCCTGCCGGACGGCTATCGCATCCGCTTCGGCGGGGAATCCAAGAACATGCAGGAGACAATGGGTCACATGGTCACGGCGCTGGCCATGGCGGTGATCTTCATCTACCTCGTCCTCGCCTCGCAGTTCGGCAGTTTCCTGCAGCCAATCGCGATCATGGCGGCTATGCCTCTGTCCCTCGTCGGCGTGCTTGTTGGCCTCATGGTCGCCGGCAGCACGATCAATATGTTCTCACTAATCGGCTTCATCATGCTGATGGGCCTCGTCACCAAGAACGGTATTCTCCTAGTCGATTTCGCCAACAGGGAGCGTCAGCGTGGTCTGTCGCTCAACGACGCGCTGATCAGCGCCGGCGCCATCCGCTTCCGGCCGATCGTCATGACGACGCTCGCCATGATCTTCGGCATGATCCCGCTCGGCATGGCGGTGGGCGGGGGCGGCGCGCAGCGGGCGCCGATGGCTCACGCGGTGATCGGTGGCCTGATCAGTTCCACCGTTCTGACCCTGATCGTTGTTCCCATGATCCTGTCCTACATCGATAGCCTTGCGAAACGCTTGGCTGGCTTCATACCGAGAGCCCAGACCGAGCTCGACGAGACGACGCGTATGCACAATGTGGGTCCACATTCTCAATCGGATTGAGGTGCTGCATCCTCACCGCGTCGAGAGCGGGAACTCCTCGTCCACTGCGACAGGCTCATGAGGGATGGATTGATTGTGCCTACAACCCTTTTTGTCGACTTAGATACTGCTCCTGGATCGCACGCGATGCAGCCTGCTTTTCGTCAATGACCAACTGTAGGCTGAGGTGCGCTGACTGCGTCAAAGGAAAAGGTCGATTGAGCTGATTGCAGTCCTGCTTCATCGCGGAAAAAGGAGTGGGCGACTTCTTGGACAAACATTCCGGATGTCGGTCTGCAAAAAGTCATCATCGGCGCTGAAAATGGCCATCAGCATCGCGTGACTTGGTGCGAAGCCGCAGCTCGACAGCCGATCACTTGACTTCGCCGATAGCGGAGTTTCTTCCGGTGCTTTCGTAAGAATCGAGTTGCACCGATCGCCCTTCGAATGCTGCCAAGTTTCTGGATCCATGCCGTCGCCGATAAGGTTGCCAACGCACCGCGAGCTGCAACGCGTTGGCAGAGGGGCTAAAACTTGTACGAGACGCCAAGCATCCCAAAGGGCTGCACATCGTCCTTGACGATAGGACTGTCCTTTGCGTCGCCAGTCAGGAAACCGGCTCCGGCCGCGCCGGTAATCAACCAGTTGTCGGTCAACATGTAGGTAATGGACGCCTTTACATCGACACGCTTGATGCCAGCCTTGGCGTCATACTGCGCTAAGCCGGAGTTCGCCGATTGCACTGGCGTGATCCCAAAATATGCTTCCATGTGCTTGTCGTCAGCCCATGTCCCCGACACGTCCGCTGTGAACACAAAGCGCTCGTAGCGCTGAGATGCTCTCGCACCAAAGGTACCGAGCAGGCCTTCGCTACCCCCGATCGTCTTGTTCAGGGCTGCGTAAACTTCGAAAGGCCCCGCTTCATAAGCAACTATGCCGCCGACGACGCCACCCGCTTCCACATCGCCCAAGCCACTCAGATAGACCGAGTCGTCTTCTTGACGGCCGAGCTCATACCCGGCCCTGGCTGAAATCTTCAGACCCTGCCATCTGATAACGTCATAGGTGATGCCAGTCGTCTCGACTTTCAGGCGCTCGCCAAACTGTGCGGAAAACATGGGAAAAGGCTTGACGTCAAATTTGTCAGAGCCTTCATACTCGGGGACGTATATGGCACCCGCGCCGATTACGACTTTCCAATCGGCGAGCGTGTCGCGAAAGTCACCGTATCGGCGCTCGTCGAACTGTCCTGCAGGCGCGGAGAATCCGTCATCAGCCGTCGGATCTGCGGCCCAACCTACCGCTGGAGAAATCGTCGCGGCTACAAGCATCCCGCCGATGCTGAACGCTACAAAGCGGAATTTGGGCCGGGAACTCGCTGTGTAGGGCGGAGAAGGATTGCCTCCCTTCTCATCTTTACGTTTGACGATGTCATGGTTGAGCAACCGAAACTCCTTTGCTTAAATTTCAGAAGCAAATCCTCTTGCTTCCAGGCAGACTCCGCATTGCGTTCGTTGGCTCAACAAAGCTTGCGGCGGACCAAACGCTTTGAACTTCCGCCCTGCGCGGTATCGACTTTTGGTCACGAGGCGCACCACTTGAGGAGAAGGCCCAGCAGACGCCTAGCGGACGCAGAGTGGCGTTGGAGGATTGCCGCAACATTACGAGGTGCGGGGGTGTAACCTCGTTCATCGTGAAAGACCCTGAGGGGCTACAGCAAGGGTGTGTGATCGCTAGCCTGCGACTGTTGCGAATAGGCTGCGGCTAGAGCAGGCCGTGCCACTGATGTTTATCGCGTCTGGCGGGCGCACCTTGGCTAGACTAGACCCGCGACGAGATACTCGAAGTGGCGGGCTGGAACGTTATCAATCCAGCAGATGACAACCGTGGTGCCAGTGGAGAGCGATGTGAACCCCTTCTACGGCATCGCTGGCGCGGTACGACATGAGCTCGACAACACTGAATCCAATGGGACAAAACTCACGAAAATGTAAGGCTGATTCCGAGTAAGCGTGCATGTCTTTTCTTCACAGAAGAAGATCGGTAAAGTCGCCAATATTGGCAAATGCGAACATGTTCTCTGAAGTTCGCGCAAAAGGCTATTTGACAAAGGCGAGTGTGCGGAAGATTGGCTCTGTACCAGTCAGCGATAGGCCCGGGAGCGTCGAATGGCGCGCCCGGACCAGTAGTTGCGAAAATCTCAGCCCAGATCGTCGTACTCGATGAACGCCATCATGCCCGTCGCCATGTGATAGAGATGGTGGCAATGCAATGGCCATTTCCCGCTGTTGTCGGCGTCAAAGACTAATGTCAGCGTCTCTCCGGGCGGAACCAGAACGGTATCGCGCACGGCCCCGGCGATTGCGGCACCGTTAACGTTGGTCACCTGGAAATGGTGGCCGTGCAGGTGCATCGGATGGCTCATCATCGAGGCGTTGCGCATCGTGATCTCGATACGCTCTCCGTGGCGTACGCGCATATCTGCCGCGCCGTCCATCCCCCACACGTAGCTTTGCATTTGCCCGGTGAGGGTGATCTGGATCCGACGATCGGCAACTCGTCCGGCAAGAACATTCACGGCTCGCAGCCGCTGCTCTAGCGCGTTCCCGACGATCGGACCGGACGTGTCGGCTGAGGTCGCAATCCGCTGAACGATGGCGCCAATCGTCGCAAGGATCACCCCGGTGCGTTCCATGGCTCCTTCGCGCAGTGCCAGAATCGGGTAGGCACCTCCGCCTTGCGGCAGCTCGAGCCTGATATCGAGACGCTGTCCCATGCTGATCGGGAATGTCGTGCCTTCGATCGGCTCGACCTCCTGGCCGTCGACGGCGACCAGAGTGCCGCGCACTGCACCGGTGTCGATGGTGAAGGCCGTCGCAGTCGCTCCGTTGATGATGCGCAGGCGGACTCGGCCACGACTCTCCACGCGCACGACTTCGGGATCGTCAAGCGTGCGGTCATTGGCGAGATAGGCATCGTAGTCGATGTCGTTGAGGTCCATGCCGCCCATCTGCATGGACGGCATACCCGGCATGGACATGTCACCCATGTTGCCATGTCCCATCGCCGAGTGGTCCATCATGCCGGCCATGCCACCTCCGCCTTGAGGAGCTGGCGCGGCCTGCTCGGCATGCCCCTGGCCGCTCTTGAGGCGCGCGAGCAGTTCCTCGGCCGGGGTGAAAGAGAAGTCGTGCAGGAGAATGACCACTTCCTGCTCGTCGCGTTCGCGATCGGCCGCGGTCCGGACGATCAGCGGGGCGGCGAGTAGATTCTGCTCCTGCAAGGTGTGGGCATGCATCCAGTGCGTTCCGCCGGAACCAACGGGAAATTCGTAGCGCACGGTTTCAGCCGGCTTGATCAGCGGCATCGGATTGTCGGGCACGCCGTCCATTCGCCAGGGTGGCGTCAGCCCATGCCAATGGATCATGGTCGGTTCGTCGATCTCGTTGATGAGATCGACGTCAAAGGTGGCGCCGGTGTCCAGCCGGACGCCTTGCGTCCCGTCTGGCTGCGCCAAACCGAAGACGCGCGCCGCCTTGCCGTTGACCTCGAGGGTGCGGCTGACGATGCCCAGCCTAAGCGGCGGCGCGGCGGCCGAAGCCTGCGACCAGGCGCTCGACGGACGGATGATGGTTGCCGCGCCGAAGGCGGCGGCTCCCGTCATCATGGTGGTGAGAAAATTGCGTCGGTTCATGGGTTCACTCCAGGAATAACCTGCGTCTTGAGCAGGCGAATTGATCCGGCGCGCCGTGGGGGCGCGCGTCGAAGACCCGATGCAGCATCGGGTCAGTCGGTCGGATCAGCTTCGAGGAGGGCCGTGCGGAGGGCCGACGGAAATGCCCGCCGATTGCGTGCCGGCCGGCAGGAGATGATCGGGCGGCGTGGGCACACCGGACTGGTCAGTCACGGGCGGCACGACACTGACGCAGGCTGCACAAGATTTCTGGCAGCAACGGTCGATGCTCATATCGGCCGTCTTGCCGCCTCCGTCGTGCTCGGAGTGCATCGATGCCAACCCCGCACTGTCGTCGAGAGCTACACTGCTTGCTGCCACGGGGTCGGGGCAAGGCATGGCGTGAACGGCCGTCATGGAGGCTGTGAGAAGGGCGAACACGAGCGCGGCCACGATGGCCGTTCTCAATCCTCCCAAAATGTTCGCCACCAGCATCATATCTGCAGACTACTCCGCCCTCGCTTCTAGCGCACCGGCATCCGGGCTGGGTTGATCAGGATCAAGGCCCGGCCTGCTCACGACGGGGTGTTTAGAATACCACCGTGGTCTTGTCATGACGCATCCGGCATTGGTGATGCGGCCGGCCAGGCAAAGTGCGGAAGTGTCAGGAAAGCGAGATAGCCAAGCGCGGCTGCGGCGACGGTCGCAGCCGCGATCGGGAGCCAGAAGCGGACCGGCCCCGTTCCTGCAGCGACGACCAGGCGGCCGCCGGCGTTCGCGACGAGCGCCAGCAGGACGGCGTGGCCGACGGCTTCCGTGTCCGCTGACACGCCGAGAAGACGCAGGGCGCTTAGCACCGCTACGTCGACGTCAAAGGTGCCAGTGATGGTCGAGGTTGCGATCATGCCGCCTGCATTACCTGCCGAAACCGCGGCGCTGATGGTTGACACGACAGCGAAGAGCACGGCGAAGCCGAGCAGCGCCCCCAGTTCGAACGGATTGCGAGGCATTTGCTCCCCTTCGGCCGGCACGGCACCCCAGGTCAGAAAGAGCGCGCCGCAGATGGCGAGCGTGGCGATAGCGGCAAGGATGGCGAGCCCGGCGACGCCCAGCACCGCCGGGGCGACGATCGCGACGATGCCGCTAACCCGCAGCACCGATACGGCGGCAGCGAGCGTGGCGGCTCCGGCCAGCGGCCAGGAATTGCCACCTGCAGCGGCCGTTCGCGCGAGAGCGAGCGTCACCGCGGTCGAGGAAATCACGGCCCCGGCCAGTCCGCCCACCAGCACGCCTCGCGTGGTTCCGAACAAGCGCACGGCGATATAGCCGAGGAACGAGATCGCCGCGGTTAGCACGGTGAAGAACCAGACCTGCTGCGGATCGAACCCGCCCCAAGGGTCGATGGCGCGGGCCGGCAGGAGCGGCAAGACAATCGCCGTCATCGCGGCGAGCACGAGCGCCGAACGCAGTTCGAGCCAGGTGATGCGCTTTAGGAGGCCGTGGAGGATCTCGCGGCTGGCAAGGACGGCCGCGAGCGCGGCGCCGCCAGCGGCGGCGGCGACTTGCTCACCGGCGACTGACAGGGCCCCGAGAACAAAGACGCCGAGGCCGGCGATGACTCCGGTTGCGCTGAAGGTCCCGTCGCGGATGGATTCGCGCACCTTGAACCAGGTGAGGACGGCCGTGAAGACGACAAGTCCGGCGATGAGCACCGACGGTGCATCAAGCCGGAGCGACAGCGCCTGGACAAGGCCCCCAAGAAGACCGGATATTCCGTAGGTTCGGATACCGGCTGTGCGCGCACCGTCTGGCGCATCGCGCTCGCGCCAGCCGCGTTCGAGTCCGACCAGAAGTCCGATCGCCAGCGCCAGGCCAAGCTGCGGGATCAGCCCTTCCATCGCCAGGCCTGTCTATGCCAGACGCCACGGAGCCGCGAGACGTTCATGGCGCATTCCGGATCATCCGTCGCAGCACATCATCGCGGCGCCAGAAGTGATGCCAGAGTGCAGCCCCTGCGTGGGCGATGGCAACAGCCAACAACGTCCAGCTCAACAGGCTGTGGATCGGTGCGACGCTGAAGCTCAGATACATGGCCACCGTACCCGTCAAGGCCAGCGCGAAGAGCAGGCCGTAGAGCGCCAGGTGTGTGATGGCAGCAAGGCTTTGTGCGATTGGGGACGTCCCTTGCACGGGCAACGGTCTGCCATGCCGGATGCGAAGAATGAGGAGATGGAAAGTCAATCCCGTGATCAGCCAGCCGCTCCAGGCGTGGACCTGATGCAGGAGAAGATCGAGCGGACGGGGCTCAAGACCGTTCGGGATCGCGTGAGTGCGCTGGACCGCCCATGCGGTGGGAACCTGAGCGATGCACAGAAGGAGAATTGTCCAGTGTATCGCACGCTGGGCGATTGAGAACTTCTTTGGCGAGCCATCGAGCCGCGAGACGACGGGTCGGTATGCGGTCAAGCCTCCACCTCGATGAGATCGCCGGCACGCCCTGCGAACTCCAGCGCGTAGGCCAGCTCCCCCGCGGTCTCGGAATGGACGTGCAGGAAGGGCTGGCCGCGATCGATCTCGTCGCCCAGCCGGACAGTCATCAGGATGCCGGCCGCCTTCGCTTGGGGCGCCCCGGCGAGCTTGGCCAAACGGGCGATTTTGCGGTTGTTGATATGGACCACGCGTCCGGCACGGTCTGCGACCAGGGGATGGCGCTGGCTGGCCGTCGGAGGCTGGCGCAACCCGCCCTGCGCCTGGCAGATCGCCTTGAACTTCGCCCAGGCCCGGCCGTCCGCAAGCGTCTCGAAGGCCAGCGCCGCGCCCTCTCCCTTTCCGGCCTTGCCACCGATTTCCAGCGCCGCACCGGCCAGTAGTGCCGCGCGGCGGCGCAGATCGTCCGGCGCATCGGAAGTGTTCTGGAGCACAGCCAGGACGTCAAAAGCCTCAAGCGCGGGTCCGATGCCACGCCCGACGGGCTGAGAGCCGTCCGTCTGAACGCAAGTGACAGAAAGGCCGAAACGGTCGCCGACGGCAGTTAACTGCGCGGCGAGCCGATTGGCGGTTTCCTCCCCGCGCACCTTGGCGGTGGCGCCGACCGGGATGTCGATGACGACATGCGTCGAGCCCGCGGCGATCTTCTTGGAGAGGACGGAGGCTATCAGCTGCCCCTCGGTATCGACGTCGAGCTCGCGCTCGACGCGGACGAAGATGTCATCGGCGGGACTAAGATGGACCGCGCCACCCCAGGCGATGCAGCCGCCCTCCAGTTCGACGACGCGCCGCAACGTCGCGAGGTCGAGATCGACGGGCGCCAGCGTCTCCATCGTGTCGGCCGTGCCGGCCGGCGAGGTGATGGCGCGCGACGAGGTCTTCGGCATGACCAGCCCGTTGGCGGCGACGATTGCGACGACGATCGGCGTCGTCCGGTTTCCGGGCAGGCCGCCGACACAGTGCTTGTCGACCACGACAGGCGCATCCCAGCGCATTCGCTCGCCAACATTGATCATGGCGCCGGTCAGGTGAGCGGTTTCGTCGGTGTCCAGCGGCAGCGCCGCGCTCGCGGTCAGGAAGGCGGCGAGATGCACGTCGGTGTAGCGGCCGGCAACGACATCCCTGACGATCTCATCGAAAGCGCGGGCGTCGAGACGATTGCCGTAGATGCGTCGCCGTACGCTCGCCAGCGACTCGACGGTCGGGGGATGGCTTACCCGGACCTCGTCGCCTTCGCTGAGGCCGAGCAGCTGCCAGGCCGTTTCGGACACGCCGACCTCGTCGAGGGTGAGCAGACCATCGCCGGTCACCTGGAAGAGCGTCGCCTGCACGGCGCGGCCATTGTTGGAAACAAGAACCTGCGAGCGGCTGGATAGCCCTTCGGAGCGGCAGACATCGCAATCGGAGCGCATGATGACGACCGGCTGGTGCTGGGTATGCAGGCCAAGCCGGCGGACCCGGTGATTTTGCCGGGCCGGCACGCCCGAGACGGGATTGGAAGCTTTCTTCATAGGTTGAAGCTCTGCTCCTGGCGCGGGACGATGGCGTTCCATCCGAGTTCTCGCTCGACGCGGATGCGCAGGGCCTCCGACGCCTCGTCCTCACCATGGACGATGAACAGCTTTTCCGGCGGTCGGCGAAAGCCAGAGAGCCAGCGCATCAGTTCATTGCCGTCGGCATGGGCCGACAGCATGGAAAGGTCACTGACCTCGGCACGGACCGGGATCCACTGACCGTGTATCTTGATCTCTCCTGCGCCCTGCACCATGGCGCGACCGCGCGTCCCGGCGGCCTGGAAGCCAGAGAACAGAACCGTGTTCTTGGCATTCGGCGCAAACGCCTTGAGGTGGTGCAGGACCCGGCCGCCGGTGGCCATGCCGCTCGCCGAGACGACAACTTTGGGATAAGGGCTGGCCGTGATTGCCTTGGAGCCTTCGACGTCCCGCGTGTAGGTGGCGACCGCACAGATCGCCGTGCAGTCGTCCGGCGTAAGGCGATGATCGGCGTGATGGGCGTGCAGCAGGTCGGTGGCGTCGATGGCCATCGGGCTGTCGAGATAGACAGGCACCTTGGCAAGGCGACCGGCCGTCTTGAGTTTCCAAAGGTGATAGAGCAGCGACTGGGCACGACCGACCGCGAAGGCCGGGATGATGACCGTGCCGCCGCGCGCGACCGTGCGTTCGATGACCGAGCCGAGCGCCTCCGTCGGGTCGGTCGTATCGTGACTGCGGTTGCCGTAGGTCGATTCGACCAGCACGACATCCGCTTCCGCGACGGCCACCGGGTCGGGAAGGACCGGGTCCCCATAGCGGCCGAGATCGCCGGAGGCGACGATCCGCCGCCCACCCCAGGATATTTCGGCGAGCGCCGCACCGAGGATGTGCCCGGCATGGCGGAAGGTCAGCGCGGCGCCGCCCGGAAGCTTTGTCGCCGTGTCGAAAGGGACGGTCGTGAAGAACTCGAGGGCCCGCTCGGCGTCGCGAATACCGTATAACGGCAGCGCCGGCTTGTGCTTGGAAAAGCCCTTGCGATTAGCGTATTCGGCGTCCTTCTCGTTGAGGTGCGCGCTGTCTTTGAGGATCAGTTCGGCAATGTCGCGCGTCGCGGCGGTCGCGTAGATGCGACCCCGGAAGCCGTCGCGGACCAGCTTGGGCAGGTAGCCGGAATGGTCGAGATGGGCGTGGGTGAGTATCACGGCGTCGATGCTTGACGGCGGGACTGGCAACGGCGCCCAGTTCAGTTCGCGCAGATTCTTGAGCCCCTGGAACAGACCGCAGTCGATGAGGATGCGGGTATCGCCATCGGAAAGGAGATGTTTGGAGCCGGTGACGGTGCCGGCACCGCCAAGAGAGGTCAGGGTCAGCATGTCGGCTCTCAGTTGGTTTGCGTCGTCAGGTCGCCGGGACGGCCGTGTCCGTCGACGGCTTTGGCTTCGCCAGGGGTGAGGAATTCGTCGCGCGACCAGCCCGTGAGCGGGGCTGCCGCCTCGATCAGATGTGCCCAGGTGCAGCGATTGGCGAACAGCATGCCGGCGACGTCGAGCGTGCCGCCGCGGCTGATGTAGCCGCGCGCCGCGGTGCGATGGGGCCCGCCATCCAGGCGGCGCAGCAGGCCCAGCATCGGCTCCGGCCGCGTGTGGCTGACGATGAGGCGCGGCAGGTCGGGCGGGAACAGCGCGGCGAGCTGATCGGCGGCGGCGACGAAGCCCGCCTCGATCGGATCGCGCGGCACGCGAAACCTCCCGGGCTCGCTGACCGCGGTGACGAGAACGCGCCGTCCGCGCTCTTCCAGCCGGCGCGCCGCCTTGAGCGCCTCTTCGAGCTGGTACGCACCGATCGCGACAATCTGAAGCTCCGCTCCGTCAGTCTGGCCGCCGATATGGGCGGCGCCGTCGGACACGAACGTCACTGCGGCATCACCATCGAAGCGGTTGGGCATGTCGCGCTTCGACACGATCACGCAGGCGACCTGCCCGCGTCCCGCATAGACGGACGCCATCGCAGCCACGGCGCTGTTCGCATCGACGGGGAAGAGCACGCGCGCGGTGTCCGACATCTCGCCCAGCAGCGCCTCGCCGATGGTAGGGTCCTGGTGCGACTGCTCGTTCTTGGAATTCTCCCAGGTGTGCGAGGTGACAACGAGCGGCACCGAGACCCAGCCTGGCCTCTGACCGACCTCGCGCTGATGCCGGGCGAAGATAATCTCCTGGCGCAGGCCGCCGAGCATCTTCATCGCGAAGGCCTCGTAGCTGACGATCAGGTTGAGGCCGCCCTTGTTGGCCAGCGCCGCGCCGGCCACCGCCTCTTCGTTGAGGGCCGTGATGACGGCGCCGTCGATGGCGTCGGCGACGCCGGGCTCTGTCGTATTGACCCGATGGCGCAGCCGGTCGAGCGTCGCGCCCATGTGGTTCGAACGCAGTTCATCAGGGTTTCCGATGCGCGGCCGCAAACCCGGATTGGCATCGACGAGGCGCACGAACCAGCGGTCGAGGGCGTGCATGGCGCAGTCGGGGGGCGCGTCGTGGGCGGTCCATTGCGGGTCCGGCTGTCGGACTTCTGGCGGATTGCGCAGCGCCAGCGCATGACGGCTCTCGGGAACCCGCCCCTGCTCGCCATGGATGACGAGCGTGTCGACAGCGCCCTCAATGTCATCGGTGGAGACAAAGAGTGCACGGGCGGCGTCTTCGAAAGCCCGGCGCGCTGCGGCGTCCCGCGCCGGGTTGGCGTCGAGGGGAAGATTGTGCGCGGCATTGGTGCCGGCGCCCGGAAAGCCGAAGCCCTTGACGGTCTCGGCGATCGCATAGGGCATCGGCGCGGGATACTGGCGGTTCGGGTCGGCGGCAAAGCGCTGCAGCCGGTCCTCGGCCGAGAGGATGGCCCAGGCGAAAGCTGCCGGATCGCGTCCGTCGATCGTGAACGGATCGAAGCCATTATGGGCGAGGTGCGTCTTCAGCCAGTCGGCGCCGCCCTGCTGGGCGATCTGCGCCCGCTCCTCGATGCGGCGTCCGTTGAGGATCATGATCGGAATCGCGACACCGGAATCCTCGGCGCGCCACCAGCGCGGCGACCAGTCGGAGCCGCGCTGCTCCTCGAAGGCGCCGTCGCTCAAGAAGGCGACCAGGCTTTCGCCGGGCAGCGGCGCGTGGACGTACTGCACCTCGGCAAAGCCGAGATAGCCGCCCTCGGAGATAGCCCCTGCCGTGTTGGGACCGGCGTGGCTGCCGAGTGGCACGGCGGGGCGCCCATGCGGGTCGATGGCGTAGGAATAGAAGTCCGCGACGAGGCGCGACAGGCCTTCGGCGCTGCGGTCATAGCGTCCCTTCTGTGCGTCGGAGACATCGCCCGTGAGCGCGTTGATCGCCTCGATCGCCGCAACGCAGTGGCCCTGGCCCATGATCCACGACCGTGTCCTGGCCGATATGGCGTTTGCCGCGAGATAACCGACGAAGGCGGGCACCATATTCAATGATCCGCCCGTATGGCCTTCCGGCGTGGGTTTGAAGGCATCGCCCGGCAGCGGCGCGCCGGAGAGATCGACGCGCTTCGCATAGGTCATGTGGACCACGAGCCACATTGCCGCAGAGGTCAGGCGATCGGCCGCGGCGAGCAGGCGATAGAGGTTGGCGGGTTCCATTCGACCGGAATCGGCAACTGCCTGTACGCGTTCGACGGTCTCGTCCTGGTGTTTGATCAGGCCGTAACCGGAACGCCATTTTTCGAAGGCTTTTGTCGTCATCGCATCCATCGTGTGCAGCCTGTTATTCCGGTTGGTTCAAAGAAGGTCGCCATCGTTCAGTCCCGTCCGCCGGTCCAGGACGGCGGGTCGCTGGCCGGGAAGGAGTCGATGCCGGCGCGCTCGACGTCGTCCAGCGGCTCCGGCGGGCGGCGGTGGCGGATCAGATCGCTGACGGATTCGGCCGTTGCCGCCAGTGAAGGAGCAATCAATGGAGCGAGCGCGATGACATTGCTCGCGTGGCTGACCGCGTCGCTCGAGACGATCCTGCGACAGAGCGGCTTGAGACGTTCGAAGGAGTCGCCGGCGAAGATGCCGTGGACGACCGCGACATCAGGCGGAGCGAAACCCTGTTGGGGCAGTTGGCGGGCCGCCTCGATCAGCGTGTGGCCAGAAGAGGCGATATCGTCGACCAGCACGGGCTGAAGGCCACTCCATGCCGAGAGGTCCGGCAGCGCGACCTCCACGTCGCGGTCGCCGTGGCGGATCTTGCTCAGTACGGCGTAGGGAGCGCCAATCCGTGCCGCGATAGCGGAGACCCATTGCTCGCTCTCCGCATCCGGGCCGATCACCAACGGTCGCGCGACCTCGACCGCTATCCAGTCAGCCAGAAGCGGCGCCGCATGGAGGGTGATCGTCGGGATCGTATAGAGCGCGGAAAGCGACGCATAACGGTGCAGATGCGGATCGACGGTGATGAGCCGATCAAAGGTCGACGAAATCAGTCGCGCGAAGCTCCGCGAGGTCACAGCCTCGCCCGACAGGAAGCGGCGATCCTGCCGCATATAGGCAAGGTACGGCGCGATCAGCGTGACGTCGGACGCCCCGAGCGCGCGCGCCGCATCGGCAGCGTAGACCAGACGCAGGAACCCCTCGTCGGGGCGCGCCAGCGTGCAGACCAGAGCGACCGATCTTTCGGCGACATCGGAGAGAATGCGGACATAGCTTTCGCCGTCGGGAAAACTCCGTGTCTCGATAGTGCCGAGCTTCCACGCGCCAGCATTCGCGAGGTTACGCGCGAAGGCCTCGTTGCCTGGCAGGGCGAGAATGAGTGGCTCGGGGCGATGTCCCGGAGATGGCATCGGATGGACTTTCCTGGCTTCGTCGCCCCATGCGGGTTGACCGCTTCACGCCCGCGGACCTTTTCTTCAGGCCGAGGCGAAGACGCCTGCTCGTAACCCGGCGCAGCGCTCCGATTCTTTGATCGAGATTAAGTTCTTGCGCCGCTCGGCAACCCTCGTTCGCAGGTTCGGCGCAATCCTTGCGCGGCCGTCCGGGGGTCGTGGCGGGCAGTCGTCACCGGCGCAACCTTGATCTGAGTTAAAGTGTGGGCTGCCAAACATCGGCATGGTTCGCGGCGAGCTTGGAAGCTTCTGGCTCAGTAAGCCGCTTTGGGTGACACGAGAGGCCGGCCAGGTCGTCCAATGGCCTGCGCTCGAACCCCAGAAAATCAGAAGGCCGGCTGCGTCCGGGGACGGCATTGTCGGCGAAGGAAGAACCGTGCGCATAGGCTATATTTTCGCCGGCATCATAGCGCTCACCGCCGCGGCGGGCGGCTACGTGTACTGGCTTGGCGAGCAGGATCGTGTTCCTGCAGGGTTGGCGCGGGCGAATGGTCGGATTGAGGTCGAGCGTGTCGACATCACGAGCAAGTATGCCGGCCGACTTTCCGAAGTTCTGGTCAACGAAGGCGCTGATGTGACGCGAGGTGATGTTCTCGCGCGGCTCGATACGACGGAGATACAGGCGCAGCTGACGGCGGCGAGAGCGGCAGTCCACCGGAGCCACCAGAGCGTGGCGAGTGCAGAGGCGAGCGTCGCCCTGCGGGAGGCGGAATTGAACCTCGCGCAAATCGAACTCCGGCGCGTCGCTGAACTGATGCGGACGAACACGTCGACGCAGGCGGAGCTCGACCGCCGGACCGCACAACGCGACATAGCGGCGGCATCGCTGCAGGCGGCGAAGGCGGCGGTCGAGGACGCAAGGGCCTCGGTGGAGGTGGCTGAAGCGCAGGTCAGTCAGATCGAAGCCGCAATCGCCGACATGACGTTGAGGGCGCCGGTGTCGGGGCGTGTCGAATATCGCCTTGCCCAGGCGGGAGAGGTCGTCGCGGCCGGTGGCCGCGTCCTGACGGTCTTCGACCTCTCGGACGCGCACATGACCATTTACCTGCCAACAGCGTCGGCCGGCCGCGTCGCCGTCGGTTCGCAGGCGCGTCTGGTTCTTGACGGCGCGGGTGGATACGTCCTGCCGGCGACCGTGTCGTTCGTCGCCGCGGATGCGCAGTTCACGCCGAGATTCGTCGAGACCGCGAGCGAGCGTGAGAAGCTGATGTATCGCGTCAGGCTACACATCGATCCGGTCCTGGTCACGGCGCAGCGGGGATATGTGAAGGCGGGCATGACCGGCAACGCCTATGTGCAGATCATCGGCGGGGCTGCCTGGCCGCCCGAGCTTGCACCGAGGCTGCCCGATGGAAGCTGAGTCTGCGCCGGCCGTCAGCTTGACGGGCGTCTATCATGCGTACGGAAAGTCGGTGGCGCTGCGTCATCTCGATCTATCGGTGCCATCTGGCTCCAGGCTTGCCGTCGTCGGTCCGGACGGGGTCGGAAAGTCGACGCTGCTCGGCCTGATTGCCGGCGTGCGACGCATCCAGCGTGGCTCGGTGCATGTGTTGGAAGGCGACATGGCCTCGGCTTCGCACCGCACCAAAGCCGCGCCGAGGATCGCGTATATGCCGCAAGGCCTCGGGCGCAATCTCTATCCGACCTTGTCCGTCTTCGAGAACATCGACTTCTTCGCGCGGCTTTACAGCCAGGCGGAGGGATACCGGCGCCAGCGTATCGAGCGGCTCTTGCAGGTGACCGGTTTGGCACCCTTCGCCGGCCGGCCGGCCGGCAAATTGTCGGGCGGGATGAAGCAGAAACTCGGGCTTTGCTGCGCGCTGGTGCACGATCCTGACCTGCTCGTCCTCGATGAACCGACGACAGGAGTGGATCCGTTGTCGCGGCGTCAGTTCTGGACGTTGATTGCGCGCATCCAGGCCGAGCGGCCCGCCATGACGGTGATCGTGGCGACCGCCTACATGGAGGAAGCTGGCGACTTCGATCGCATCGTGGCGATGGATGACGGCGCGATCATTGCCGACGGCACAAGGTCCGACCTGCTGGCACGGACCGGAGCCGATAGCCTGGAACAGGCCTATACCGAGCTGCAGCGCCCGGACCGTCGCGGGCCGCGCGTCACACCGTCATTCCCGAGTCTCGAACCGGATGGCGGACCGCCGGCTATCGTGGCCGAAGATCTGACGATGCGCTTTGGCGACTTCATCGCCGTCGACCATGTGAGCTTTCGCATCCAGCGGGGGGAGATTTTCGGATTCCTCGGCTCCAACGGCTGCGGCAAGACGACCACGATGAAGATGCTGACCGGATTGCTGCCGGCGACGGAAGGACATGCGCAGCTCTTGGGAAAGCCGGTCGATGCACGCGATATCACGACCAGGATGCGGATCGGCTATGTGTCGCAATCCTTCTCGCTCTACGAGGAACTGTCGGTGCGCGGCAATCTCGAGCTGCACGGGCGGCTCTGTGGCATCGGTGGCAAGGAGCTTGCCGAGCGCGTCGAGGAAGCCTTGCGGCGTTTCGAACTGGCCGGGGTCGCCGCGACATCCCCGGACGCATTGCCGTTGGGAATGCGTCAGCGGCTTCAGTTGGCGGCTGCGTGCCTTCATCGGCCGGACGTGCTCATCCTGGACGAGCCGACTTCGGGCGTCGATCCTGCAGCACGCAACCGCTTCTGGAGCTTGCTCGTGGAGATGTCGCGCCGCGACCGCGTGACGATCTTCATCTCGACGCACTTCATGAACGAGGCAGAGCGGTGCGACCGCGTCTCTCTCATGCATGCAGGGCGCGTGCTCGCCGTCGGCACGCCGCGTGAGCTTCAGGCCGAGCGTGGGGCACATAGTCTCGAAGACGCCTTCATCTCCTATTTGGAGGAAAGCGCCCCGACGGATCGCGGGACCGGGTCCGCAGATGCCGCGGAGCCGTTCGCAGAGACGTCTTCTCCCCGGCACGAAACCGCTGCTCTCGCCCCAGGTGGCTCGCTGTGGATGTCTTTGAAACGCATCTGGACGTTCGCGCATCGCGAGGCCCTGGAGGTGGCCCGCGACCGCATCCGTCTGGCGTTTGCGCTGCTCGGGCCTCTTCTTCTGATGGCTGCCTTCGGTTACGGCATCTCGTTCGACATCGAGGGTTTGCGTTACGCCGTGCTGGACCGCGATCAATCGCGGGAGAGCCGCTTGTTTCTCGACCAGTTTTCGAACTCCCGGTACTTTGTCGAGCAATCAGGACTGAACGACGAACTCGAGGTCGATCGCCGCCTGCGTTCCGGGGAATTGACGTTTGCTGTCGATGTCCCTCCCGGCTTCGGGCGCGACCTCTTGCAGGGGCGACGTCCTGAAGTCGGATTCTGGGTCGACGGAGGCAATACGTTTCCGGCCGAAACGGCGCGGGCCTACATCCTCGGCGCGGTGCAGACCTACGCTGCGGGATTTGCGCGACAGTCGGGCAGGACGGAAGGGCCTTTCGCCGCGGCGGTGATGGTCGAGCCCAGATTCCGTTACAATCAGGACTTTCGCAGCGTCTTCGCGATCACGCCCGGATCGATGATGCTCCTGCTGATCATCTTTCCGGCGATGCTGACGGCGCTTGGCGTCGTGCGCGAGAAAGAGATGGGATCCATCGCCAACGTGTATGCGTCGCCGGCGACGGTCGGCGAGTATCTGCTCGGCAAGCAGCTCCCCTATGTCGCGATCGGCATCCTGAGCTATGTCAGCCTGCTTCTTTTCGCCGGTGCGGTTCTCGGCGTGGTGCCGAAAGGATCGCTGCTTGCTCTTTCGGTCGCGGCGTTGGTCTACGTCTTCGCCGCGACGGCCTTCGGGCTGCTGGTGTCGGCGTTCGTGTCGACCCAGGTCGCCGCGATCTTCGGCACCGCCATCCTGACGGCGATGACGGCCGCCCACTATTCCGGCTTCCTGGTCCCGGCCTCGTCTCTCGAGGGGCCGGGCCGGATCATGGGGCTGGCCTTCCCCTCCCTCTGGTTTCAGACGGTCAGCCTCGGAGTCTTCGCGAAAGGCCTCGACGCGAAGGCGTTCATCGGCGAGATCGCAGTGCTGCTCGGCTTTGCGCTGGCGTTCCTTCTCGTCGCCAGACTCTCGATCCGAAAGCAGGAGACCTAGCGATGCGACGGTGGATGGAAAACACCTTCCGTCTCGGCATCAAGGAATTCGCGAGCCTTTCTCGTGATGTCGTGATGGTTGTCCTCATCGTCTATGTCTTCACATTCGCCGTCTATTCCGAAGCGACCGCGATGCGGACGGATGTCAACGGTGCGAGCGTCGCCGTCATCGACGGCGATCGATCGACCTTGTCGGGCCGGATCAGGGACGCGTTGCAGCCGCCTTATTTCCGCGCTCCGGTCGAGGTCGACCGGTCGCAGCTCGATGCATTGATGGACAAGGGGGCGTTCGCGTTCATTCTGGACATTCCACGCGGGCTCGAAGCCGACCTCCTGGCCGGCCGCGCCCCGACCATACAGGTCAATGTTGATGCAACCGGCATTTCGCAGGCCGGCGCCGGCACGGCTTATATCGAGGAGATCATCGCCCGGGAGACGGCGAGTTTCCTCAAGCGAGGCTCGGAGACGACGGCTCTTCCCGTGAGACCGGTGATCCGCGCCATGTTCAACCCCAATCTCGAAGCGATCAGTTTCACGGCGAGCATGGGCGTCATCAACAACGTCACCATCCTCGCCATTATTCTCGTGGGGGCGGCCGTGATGCGTGAGCGCGAGCATGGCACGATCGAGCATCTCCTGGTCATGCCGGTGCGAGCGAGCGAGATTGTCGCCGCGAAGATTTGGGCAAACGGGTTTGTCGTCCTTCTCGCGGCGGCGTTCTCGCTCCACGTCGTGGTGGCGATCGCGCTTGGTGCAACGATCGTAGGATCGGTCGAGCTATTCTTGGGGGGAACGGCCATCTATCTTTTTGCGGTCACGTCGCTCGGCATCATGCTGGCGACGGTCGCGAACTCGATGCCGCAATTTGCACTGTTGTCCATTCCGGTGTTCGTGGTGATGTTCCTGTTGTCCGGATCGTTCACGCCGTTCGAAAGCATGCCGAGGTTCCTCCAGCTCGTCATGGATCTCTCGCCCTCGACCCACTACGTCCGTTTCGCGCAGTCGGTGCTGTACCGCGGAGCAGATGTCGGGGTCGTCTGGCGCGACCTTCTGACGATGGTCGGCCTCGGCGTCGCCTTTGTCGCCGTGGCGCTGTTTCGCTTCAAGGTGATGCTCGCGCAGCAATCATAGGGACGCGCATCTGCGGCGGCGCCCCATGGACGCGTCGCAGACAGAGCCAATGTCATTCATGCCTGCCTGACCTCTTCAGCACGCGACATAAGGAGCCGCGGCAGGGGGAAGCTGACGAGGAAGGCGAGGAAGACGACAAGTGCGGGCAGCAAGAAACCCGCCGCCGGCAGGAAAGGCACGTCGAACAGCAGTCCGCCTGCGGCTGATCCGATCGCCTGGCCAAGGCTCGCCGATGCGGTCATGCGACCGAGAGTAGCGCCCTGGCTCGTGCCCATTCCCAGCGAGGCCCAGTAGGTAGCGACGGGCGACAACATGCCGGCGCTGGCTGCAACCAGGGCGACAGCGACCGTCATCGCAAGCGAAGCGTTGGCAAGAGGCACGGCGACGAGAGCGACGGCGAGTACTGCGAGGCCGGGCGCGATGAACCAGCGCGTAAGCTCAGGCCTGATGAGTGGCGAGAAGATGATCGCCTGGACGATGGCCATGACGAGACTGCATTCGGCGAACATCGCTCCGATATGGGCGGCATCGAGGCCAAGGCTTTTGCCTTGCAGCGACAGGCCGACCTCGAAGGATCCGATCGCCAGCGCCGTGACAAATGCAACCGCCAACAGGCGCAAGACGGCACGCCGTTCGAGCTGGCTTGCTTCGGCTGGCAGATTCTCGCCCTCACGCGTGGCGTGACCGGGGACTACGAGAAGAACAAGAAGTGTGGCCGCGGCCGAGAGTCCTGCCGCCGCGAGGAACGGCGTGGAAAATGCCTCATCCGGTGCGATGCCGAACAGGGTGCCGGAGAGGCGGACGGCGAGTCCGCCGAGCAGCGGGCCGATGAAGAAACCGGCGGTTCCAGCAATGTTGATCAAGGCGAAGCGGTGCGCCCGCCATTCCTTCGAAGGAGCATAGTCACCGACAAGGGCGTAGGCCGCTGGTGTGATGGCGGCCGCGAACAGGCCGGACAGAGCCCGGCCGACGTAGAGCATTGTGAGGCTTTGCGCTATCGCCAACAGCCCGACCGTCGCCGCGAAGCCGGCGAGGCCGAGGAGAATGACGGGCTTGCGTCCCCAGCGATCCGAGAGCGCGCCCCAGAGCGGCGCGAAAACAAAGATGGCAAGGATATAGGTTCCGGTGAGCAGCCCCGTGTGCGACGCAAGCCTCGCCGGCTCAAGCGGCCCGGCGAGGCGTTCTATGAGGAAGGGCAAAATCGGCAGCACGACGCCATAGCCCACCGAGATGGCGAACATCGCAGCGAGGATGGCCGCGAGCGAAACCCACGCCAGTCGTGGCGGCTCGCGGGCCGGGATCATGCCGAGGCGGCGGCAGGCTGGATTGTCGCATCGGTGGTCCGATGGCGCGTGATCCCGGCCAGCCGGGTGCGCTTCAGCATCAGGGCATTGATTGCAACGATCGCCGAACTGCCTGACATCGCCAAGGCGGCGATCTCCGGGCTGAGCAGGATGGGATAGAGAACGCCGGCGGCGAGCGGAAACGCGATGACGTTGTAGCCGACAGCCCACCACAGGTTCTGGTGCATCTTGCGCAGCGTGGCGCGGGAGAGCTCGACGGCGCCGACAACGTCGTACGGATCGCTCTTCATCAGCACCACGTCGGCGCTCTCGATCGCGACATCGGTTCCTGCACCGATGGCGAAACCCACATCGGCTTGCGTCAAGGCCGGTGCGTCGTTGACGCCATCGCCGACCATTCCGACTCTTTTGCCCTGAGCCTGGAGTTCTTTGATCTTGGCGGCCTTCTGGCCGGGCAAGACGTCGGCAAGGACCATGTCGAGACCAAGGTCGCCGGCGATGCGCTGGGCGGTGCCGGCGTTGTCGCCCGTCAGCATTGCGACCTGGACACCGCGCTCGCGGAGTTTTGCGACGGTAGCGGCGGCGGTTGGACGCGGCGCATCGGCGATTGCAATGAGGCCGATGACCTTCCCGGCCCGTGCGACATGAACGACGGTACGTCCGGCGCCCTGCAGCCGCTGCGCGTCGGCGGTGAGCACGCCGAGCTCGAGTTTCTCGGAATCCATCAGCCGGCGGTTGCCAAGGAACACCTGCTCTCCGTCGATCCGAGCGCGGGCGCCCATGCCTTCGAGGTTTTCGAAACCCGTCTGGACGGGGACAGCGAGGTCGCGCGCCCGCCGCAGAATCGCCTGAGCCAGAGGATGATCGGACCCCTGCTCGACGGCAGCCGCGGTCGACAGCACATAGTCGACGGCAACATCCCTGGCGGGGACGACATCGACGACTTCCGGCTGGCCCATGGTCAATGTGCCGGTCTTGTCAAAGATGATGACATCGAGCTTGGTCGCTTCTTCCAGCGCAGCGGCGTTCTTGAACAGGATGCCGTTCATGGCGCCGAGGCCGGTGCCGACCATCACCGCCATCGGCGTCGCAAGTCCAAGTGCGTCGGGACAGGCGATGACGAACACGGTGATCGTCAGCGTCAAGGCGAACAGCAGCGGTTGACCGAGCCAGAAGAACCAGACTGCGAAGGTCGCCAGCCCGATGACGATGGCGATGAGGACGAGCCATTGCGACGCGCGATCGGCGAGCAACTGCGCTGGCGCCTTCGAGTTCTGCGCTTCCTGGACCAGCTTCACGATCTGGGCCAGGGCCGTATCGGCGCCGACCTTGGTTGCGGTGTAGCGGAACGTACCGCTCTTGTTGATCGTGGCGCCGATGACCGTGTCGCCTGGCTTCTTGCCGACCGGCATCGACTCGCCGGTGAGCATTGATTCATCGACTTGCGACATGCCTTCCAGCACCGTTCCATCGACAGGAATCTTGTTTCCAGGACGGATGACGATGGTGTCGCCGACCAGCACGTCGGCGGTGGGAACTTCAACCTCGCGTCCGTCGCGAAGCACCATCGCCTTTGGGGGAGCCAGGTCGAGCAGAGCGCGGATGGCCTCGGACGCGCCGGCGCGTGCCCGCATCTCGAGCCAATGGCCGAGCAGGATGAAGACGAGCAGGACGGCGGACGCCTCGTAGAATTGCTGGCCTTCAAAAAGAAAGGTTGCGCCGACGCTGAAAAGATATCCGGTGCCGACGCTGAGCAGCACCAGAACGGCCATGTTGAGGACGCCGTTGCGCAAGGCGCGGATGGCGGCGACGAGGAAAGGCCAGACAGGATAGAGGATCGCTGCGCTGGCGAGGATGAACAGCCACACCTCCAGCCTCAGGCCGAAGGGCGGTGCCGGCGGCACGAACATCTCGCCCATCGGGGAGTAGATGAAGATGGGCACCGAGAAGACGAGGCTGATCCAGAAGCGGTTGCGCATGTCGCGCACCATCGCCTGCATATCCATTCCGGCGCCGTGACCCATCTCGTGCGCCATATCCTGCGACATGGGCATCGAGGTGTTGGCCGGCGTCATGGCATGGCCCGCGTGGTCGGCCTTGGAAGGCGGCGCGGAGAAAGGGGTCGGCGCGACTGTCGCCCGCTGACCGTGCTCGTGACCGGCGTGCTCATGCGAGAGATGGCTTGGCACCACCTCGCCGGCGCAATGGAAGCCGCACTCCCTGATCCTGTTCTTGATCTCCGGAACGGAAATCTTCGCCTCGTCGTACTCGACCGAGACGCTGTTTGAGGCGGGGTTGCTGGCAGCCTGACGGATTCCGCCCAGTTGGCGCAGTTGCTTTTCGACGCACTGATAGTCGAGGACCGAAACCGTGCCACCCACATCGAGCGTGGTTGACTTCATTCGCTGTCTCCCTTGCAAACGTGCTTGCCGGGCTGCATGGCGGGCGCGCTTTCCGGCCGAGCCGGCTCCGACGCAAGGCCGATCGACGAAGGGAGGGCTTCAGGCGCATGACCGTCGCGGCAGCAATCATGGGCTGCGGCTTCAACGGTCGTCACTCTTTTCTTATGCTTCCCGATGCCGGCGCATCCCGACTTCTTGTCGGCGCTCTTGGCCGGCTGCGTGTGTTCTGCGCAAGTTTCCGCCGACATGGCAGGCGCTCCTGTCAATTCATGGGACAAATCCTGGATGTCGGTATCTGGCCGCAACCGGTCATTCTTTAACCCATGTCAAGTTTCGGTACGTAGCCCAGGATCAACGCACAGGTTGTGGCGGGCCACCATTCTTGGATTCGGTGGGCATCGACGGCCGACAGCTGATACTAGCGGATCGTCACTAGTGTGCCCGCTCTGCCTTCCAGAATTGCGCGGGCGTCCTCCAGGCGTCCGATGCCGGCAATCCGACCCGGGTGAGAGGCAAAAATGCAGGCGGCCTCGACTTTCGGACCCATGGAACCGGGTGGAAATCCAAGGGCTGAGAGCTCGGCCGGAGCAGCTTTGCCGATCGGCCTCTGCTCGGGCGTTCCCCAGTCGAGATAGACGGCATCGACGTCGGTCAGCATCAGGAATGCTTCGGCGTCGAGATCTTCGGCGAGCAGCCCGGCGGCGCGATCCTTGTCGATGACGGCCTCGACACCCTGGAGGCCCCCGTCGGCGATCCGCACAACAGGGATGCCGCCGCCACCGACGCAGATCGTCACCACGCCGGCGTCGACCAGCATTCGGATCACCTCGATCTGGACGATGCGTTTCGGTAGGGGTGACGGCACCACCCGCCGCCAGCGACCAGGCGCCTCCTCCACCATCGGCCAGCCATGCTCGGCACGCGCCGAGTCGGCCTGCGCGGGGCCGTAGACCTGGCCGATGGGCTTTTCCGGTCGGCCGAAGGCCGGATCGCCAGGGTCGACCTCGATATGGGTCAGCAATGTGGCGAGCCGCGTGCCCTGCGGAAGCGCATTGGCAAGTTCCTGCTCGACCAGATAGCCAATCATGCCGATGCTCTCGGCGCTGATGACATCGAGGGGATAGGGTGGGACATCCTTCAGCGCCGCCGCTTGGAGGGCGATCAGGCCAACCTGCGGTCCGCTCCCGTGTGCCACGACGATGTCGTGATCCCTGGCGAGGTCGGCGAGCGCCGCCGAAGCCGTCCGCACATTGGCGCGCTGCACCTCGGCCGTCATCGGCTCGCCCCGCTTCAGCAGGGCGTTGCCGCCAAGCGCGACCACGACACGCATCGTCAGGCTCCCAACGTCGCGACAAGCACAGCCTTGATCGTGTGCATGCGGTTCTCGGCCTGGTCGAAGACCACGGAAGCCTCGGATTCGAAGACGTCTTCCGTCACCTCCATGCAGTCGATGCCGTATTCCTGGAAGATCTTCTCGCCGACCTCTGTCTCACGATTGTGGAAGGCCGGCAGGCAGTGCATGAACTTGGCGTGCGGGTTGCCGGTCGCGCGCATGATCTCGCTGGTCACACGGTAGGCCGTAAGCCGTTCTATGCGCTCGGCCCAGACGGAATCGGGTTCGCCCATGGACACCCAGACGTCGGTGTAGACGAAGTCGCAGTCTTTCGCCGCCTCCGCGGGGTCTTCGGTCAAGGTGATCCGGGCGCCGGTCGTCTGCGCCATGGCGCGGCAACGGTCGATCAGGGCCTGCTCCGGCCAGCAGGCTTTCGGCGCGCCAAGCCGGATGTCCATGCCGATCAGTGCCGCGCCGGCAAGCAACGAATTGCCCATGTTGTTGCCCGCATCGCCCAGGAAGCAGAAGGAAAGCTGGGAGAGGTGCTTGCGGGTGTATTCGCGCATGGTGAGGAAGTCGGCGAGTATCTGGGTCGGATGGGACTCGTCCGTCAGGCCGTTATAGACCGGCACGCCGGCATGCGCGGCGAGCGTCTCGGCCTGATCCTGCGCGAAGCCGCGATATTCGATGCCGTCATACATACGGCCGAGAACGCGCGCCGTGTCTTTCATCGACTCCTTCTTGCCGATCTGTGTTCCGGACGGGCCGAGATAGGTGACGTGCGCGCCCTGGTCGTAGGCGGCGACCTCGAAGCCGGTTCGGGTGCGCGTCGAGTCCTTCTCGAAGATCAGAGCGATGTTCTTTCCCCTCAGGCGTTGTTCTTCGTAGCCGCCATACTTGGCCTGCTTGAGCGAGGCGGAGAGCCGCAGCAGAAAGCGGATCTCGTCGGGTGAGAAGTCGAGCAGCTTCAGAACGCTGCGCCCACGAAGGTTTACAGGCATGTTTTTTCCTCAGATCGGATCGCGGATCAGCGGACAGGTCATGCAGTGGCCGCCGCCACGGCCACGGCCGAGTTCGGCGCCAGGGACCGTGATGACCTCCACGCCCGCCTTGCGCAGCTGCGTGTTGGTATAGGTGTTGCGGTCGTAGGCGACGACGACGCCGGGCTCGAGGGCGACGACGTTGTTGCCGTCGTCCCATTGTTCGCGTTCCGCGACATAGGCATCGCCGCCTGTTTCGACGATCCGCAGCGCCTTGAGGCCAAGCGCTTCGGCGACGACCTCGGGCAACGGGCGCGCCTCCTCGCGGACGTCGACTTGCCCGTTCTTGTCGCCCGGACGCAGCGAAAAAGCACGGATGCCATTTACGACGTCGGCGAAGACGGTGACGAGATCGCGGTCGCAGAAGGTGAATACCGTATCGAGGTGCATGGACGATCGCTCGACAGGAAGCTTGCAGGCGATCACGCGATTGGCGCCGCCCTGCGCGAACAAGGCACGTGCGATCTGGCCGACGGCCTGAGGGGTGGTGCGCTCCCCCATGCCGATCAGCACCAGGCCGTTGCCGAGCGGCATGACGTCGCCGCCCTCGGCGGTGGCCAGTCCGTAGTCGGTGTCGGGGTCGCCCCACCAGATCGGAAAGCCGGCATCGCGAAAATCGGGATGAAAGCGGTAGACGGTGGCGATGTTCACCGTCTCCAGTTTGCGAGCGTTCCAGCGCATCGGGTTGAGCGTGACGCCGCCATAGAGCCAGCAGGTCGTGTCGCGCGTGAACAGGTGGTTTGGTAGCGGTGGCAGGATGAAGTCCTCCGGCCGCAGCACCGGCGCAAGCATGCCGGTCGGCGCAATCGGAAGCTCGGCTCGGCTCAAGCCTCCCATGAGGATCAGCGAAAGCGCGTCGGCATCGACCTCCATCAGATGGGCACGCAGGTCGTCTGCAAGTCCGACGCCGACAGCGTTGACGCTGACCCGGCGCTCCAGCAGCCAGCGGCGCGCCGCCTGATCGCGCAACGTCTCCGCCAGCACTTCCCGCAGAAAGACCACCTCGGTGCCGCGATGGCGGATCGCATCGACGAAGGTCATGTGCTCGACCCGGGCCTGCTTCACCCAGATGACGTCATCGAACAGCAGCTCGTGGCAATTGCTGGGGGTCAGACGCGCGAGTGCCGCGCCGGGGCGGTCGACGAGAACCCGCCGGAGCTTGCCGACTTCGGAGTGGACACCGTAGGTGATGGTCATCGCTATCTCCTTCAGGCGAGCAGAACGGCGATGCTGAGGCTCGCCATGATGATGACGGTGAGGATGAGCAGCAGCGGCGCCATGAAGCGCAGCCAGCGCTCATAGGGAACTCGGCCGATGGCGAGAGCCCCCATGACGACGGCAAAGGTCGGGTTGATCAGGTTCACCAGGCCGTTGGCGGACTGATACGCCGTGACGACGGAGCTGCGTCCGACACCCGCGAAGTCGGCGACGGGCGCCATGATCGGCATGGACAGTACCCCCAGTCCCGAAGACGACGGCACGAAGAACGAGAGCAGGACATTGATCCAATAGATCACGTTGACGAAAGCGACCTTGCCGAGCCCGGCGACCGAGAGCTCGGCCCAGTTGAGGATTGTGTCGGTGATCTTGCCCGCGTCCATGATGACGACGATGCCGCGCGCGAGGCCGATGATCAGCGCGACGCCCAGAAGGTCGCGCGCGCCGTTGACGAAAGCATCGACGAACTGTTCCTCACCGGGGCGGGCGATCAGCCCGATAAGGATTGAGGATGCCAGAAACAGTCCGCTCATCTGGCCCATCCACCAGCCAGCGCTCAGGACGCCCCAGATCATGACGACGAAGGTGAGCGCGAACACCACGAGCACGATCTTGTGCAGGCCGGTGAACTTCATTTCCTCGCCGCTGCGAGCGGCAAGGAAATGCGCCTCGTTGGCAGCCTTGCGGTCGTAGACCAGCGAACGGGTTGGATCGAGCCGCACGCGTTCGGCGTAGCGCATGACGTAGATGACGCTGGCGAGCCAGCAAAGTCCGAGAATGACGAAGCGCAGCACGATGCCATCAGTGAAGGGAATGCCGGCTGCGTCGGATGCGATCACCGTAGCGAAGGCGTTGACCGTCGAGCCCAGCACGCCGACACCCGCTCCAAGCAGGATGACGGCGACCGCGGTCACGGCGTCATAGCGGGCGGCGATCATGATCGGGATCAGGAGCACGTAGAAGGCGAGCGTCTCTTCCGCCATGCCGTATGTCGTGCCGCCTAAGGCAAACAGCGCCATCAGCACCGGAATCATCCACTTCTCCCGGCCCTTAAGCGCGCGCATGGCGCTGCCTATGCCGGCTGTGATCGCGCCCGTGGAGGCGACGACGCCGATGAAGCCGCCGATGACGAGGACGAATAGCGCGACGTCGATGGCATTGGCTTGATTGGTGGCCGGGTTATAGAGGCCGCCGATCGGCGCCATGATGACGTCGAAGACGCCCTGCGGATTGGGCTCGCTGAGCGAGTAGGTGCCGGCGACCGGGACCTCCCGGTCGAGCGAAGCGTTTTCGACGCGTTGATACTGGCCGGCCGGGATGATCCAGGTCAGCGCCGCGACGAGCACGATAAGTCCGAAAAGGATCGTATAGGCAGTTGGAAACCGCCATCTTCTTGTTTCCGCAGTCTGCGGGACGCTGCTCATTGTCGGTTTCCCCCAACGTTTGTTTGTCGGGGCAACTTGGCAGCCTGGAAGACGCCCGACGGTTCCGGAGAGGGGCGTCCGAAGCCCGTAGGCGGTCCGCGTCTCCCGTCATCAGGCAGATGCGGGGCTGTCCGAAGGACGTCCCTCTTATGGGGTGATCCTCAGGATTTGGCGCAGCCGATCCTTGATCGAAGTTAAATTCGTCCGTCACGGACCGACCTACGTTGAAGCGCTCGCATCCGGGAGACCGCGACCGTGGCTTCTTGCGGCCAGGTTCGTGGTGCGCACGGCCCGATGCGCGAAGGGACAACCTGGTATCGAGGAAATCGACATGAAATGTGTGAGATCGATCCTTGCCCTTGCCCTCTTCTTGGTGCCGGCGATCGCACTGGCCCAGAATGACGCGCATCACGAGGGGGGCGCGGCGAATGCCCCCTCACCGCCGGCCGCAACCTCCATGCCGCAGCAATGCATGACGATGATGCAGATGATGGACGGCATGATGGGTGATCAGATGGCGACCTGCATGGCCGGACTGCCGGCGGCGTCACAGGCCTATATGCGGGCGATGATGGGCATGCATGGACCCATGATGGCAGCGATGCAGACGACAGATGCGGATGTTGCCTTCGTCAAGGGGATGATGGCGCACCATCAAGCGGCTATCGATATGGCCCGCGCGGTGCTTCAGTTCGGATCGGACCAGCAGGCCAAGGCGTGGGCGGAAGCGATCATCGCCGCCCGGCAACAGGAAATCGATGAAATGCAGGCGTGGCTACGCCAGCGCGGCCAATGAGGCTCAACGTGACACCTCCGCACCGCATCAGAGGCGCCTGGATCCGGAGTTGGGCCGCGACCAAAGCATCGGCCACGATCCGGCGTATCCGGACAATTGGCGTCGGCGTGGCGATCGCGACAATGCTCGCGATCGGTGGGGCGCTGGCGGATGACAACTACCAGACATCGGACGGCCTGGCCGTCTATCTCGGCATCGTTCCGGCAGCCGTGGTGCGTGGCCATCCTTCCAGCCACGCCGAGGGCGCCATGCATGGTGGCGCGGGGAGCGGCCGCCATCAGCAGCATATCGTCGTTGCGGTTTTCGATGCCGGGACCGGCGTGCGCATCGAAAACGCGCGCGTGTCGGCGAGGATTGCGGGCCTCGGCGATATCGGCCGGCAGGCCGCCGACCTCGAGCCGATGACGATCGCGAACACCGTCACCTACGGTGCGTTCGTCACCCTTCCCGGCAACGACCGCTATGACATCGTTGTCGAGATATCGGTGCCGGGCCGCGCGCGTGCTGTATCGGTCAAATTTTCCAGTGAGCACGTTCAGTAGGTGGCCGCACGAGGCATCGGTTAGCCGCCAAATCTTGCGACCCTGGCAAGACCGCTACGAGGTGCTCACCTTGGGCCATTGACGTTTGGCGGCCTCGACGCGGCGCAGGCGCGTCTCCTTATTTTCGATATAGCCGCGCGTCAGCGGGACTGCGTCCTGCCGTTTGGTGATCTGGATCTGGAAGACCATCATCGCCTGATAGCGGAACGCGAGCTCCGAGAC
>QFCS01002411.1_pt1 | contig 30470 bp, 45 predicted proteins | sample 3576561 | NCBI WGS metagenome assembly QFCS01 | reverse complement strand
GCAGTCGGCCGTTCAACGTCTTCAAGCTGGCGCGGACTGAAGGGTTCGGCTCGAACAGGTCGATGTGATCGAGCTTCGGGATCGAGATGCCAAGCTCTCGCTCGACTTCCCACCACTTCATGCCGCCCTTGATGATGCGATCGGACGCGACTTTCAGATCGTCGTTCGAGGCGCCCGTCAGGGCCAGGGTGATGATCGGAATGTCGTAGGTCGCGCTGTTGAAGCCGATCGTACGGTATTGGCGGATGATCTTGCGCACGCGCGCCCGGTCGAAGTCGCGGCGCTCGCTGAACTCGAAGCCCAAACGCCGTCCATCCTCAAGGCGCTTCAGGCCGAGGTAGAAGAAGTTGCGGTAAACTTCCGTATCGAGGAACAGGGTCTTCTTCGACATAATTAATCAACTGAAAGTTGAATAGACCCGCACACCTCGGGCGCGCGGGTCTATGTTCAGACGACTTCAGAGATCCAAGTCTTCGTCATCGTCCTCGTCGTCGGACAGATCGTCCTCATCCTCGCCGAGGTCGTCGATCTCGTCGTCGTCGATGCCGCCGCCCGCGAATTCCTCGTCCTTCTTGTAGTATTGGAAGGCATCGACGGTGACGAAGATGCCGTTGCCGCCCTTGTCCTTGTCCTTGACCGGATAAAGGTGCGCATAGGCGACAGCCCAAAAGCCCGAGCGAAACAGGTCCTCGGCCTCTTCCTGGTCGATATCCTCGCCGCGACGGTTCTTGAACTTCGGCTTCTTGTCGTTGGTGAGCTTGAGGAAAAGCTGTCCCTCATAGCCCTCGCGCACTTCGCCGTCCTCGGTGACGTACTTGTCGCCGTCGTAAAGGGGCCAGCGGCCACCCTTCGACTGGTCGCCAAGGGCTTCCTTCATCTTCTTCGGGTCTTTGCCCGGCCAGGTCTTCTTGATCAGATCGACGATGGCTTCGTTGACGACCTTCTTGGACGCCTCCCCTTCGGGAGTCTTCTTGCTGATGAGGCCGTTGCTGCGGTACTTGAGCGCGCCGCTGTCGAACGATTTCGTCTTCTCGAAGCCCTTGAAATAGCTCAAGCGCACGAGGACTTTGAATCGGCCGTTCTTGGGATTGTAGGATGGTTTGAACGCCATGACATTGCTCCGTTTTGACGTTTGACGTTGCGGTTCAGAAATCGAAATCGCCTTCCTCGTCGTCGAGGTTGTCGAACTCGAAATCTCCAACCAGTGCCGGCCTTTCATCCTCAACCGGCACAAGAACCGGCTTCGAATTTCCCTGGACGACTAGGGATTTCGGGAATTTTCCCTTACCCACGAGCTTATCAAGCAACGTGAAGCCAATCAACTTTTTGGTGAATATCTGCTCATCTGAAAACCCGCGTTTGCGCAGCCAGGCTTCCGAGTCATCTTCATCCACGTGCTTCCGCTTGCCGCGCCGGCCTTCCACGGCCTTCACGCCGCACAGCTCGCCCTTTTCGAGCACGTCCGCCACCTCGCTGGCGTGCAGACGATCGAGCCATTTCTTGATGACGTGGGCGTGCGCGTTGATCTCGCGACGACGTTCGGGAGTGATGCCGTTGATGTCGGGCAAAGGAAGCTCGTCACCGTCTTCGAGCGCGTCAAGATCGTCGAATTCGAGACCGAGGAAGTCGAGGTTCCACGCCTCATACTCGGGGCAGAGACCGACCTTTGTAACTTCGTCTTCCATCCGCGACAGCGGGCACCAAAGGCAGGCTTCGGCCGAAGGAGTGCATGGCGCGTTGGGATCGCGCGTGGCGGCGGCCCGCTTCTTCACCTCTTCGCCGAATGCCCGCAGCTCGTCGATCGAGACAACCCATTCGCCGCCTCCCCCGGAGTTGCGCGGCTGGTCGATGATGATGCGGATGCGCTTCGGCGGCTTGACGTGCGGGAAGCTGTTGAGCAGGCCGAGCGCATATAGCATCTGCTGCTTGTTACGCACCGGGGAGACTGGGATTCCCGCGCCGAATTTGAGGTCGCTCAGCACCCACTCTTCCAGATACTCCATCATCGAAGAGCCGATGACGTAATAGTCGATCGTGCCGCCCTGTGGACGCCCGTGATCGTCTAGTCCGAGCCACGGTGTGATGTCAGCGCGCAGTTCGACACCGGTCGTTGCGCCGACAGGGGTTAGCTCGCGACACCGGTCGATGCCTGGCTGCAGGAACTCGGCGAACTCTTCGGTCATCTCGAACGTGAAACCATCCGCGCTGATCATCTCGCCGATGAAGTCGTGCGGCTCGAAGCCGAGGTCCAAGCAGAATTCCCGAATGAGGTGCATGGCCGTGCCCTCGGCGGCGGCCTTGCTAGTGCGCTGATCGACGATGCCGAGCTTCTTCACCCGGTTGATCGCGCCAGCGCAGTTCATCCAGCGGCTGGCATCGGACGGCGAGAGGCGGGAATGCGCGCCCATGCGTCAGTGACCGTCGCCGGGTTCCAGATCGTTCGTCGGAGCGGCAGCCGCAGGCGGGAGATCCTGCGTGAGCTTCACGACAATCCCAAAGCCGTTTGTGTAGCCAGCCCCGACAGATCCACCCTTCTCCTCGCGATAATCAACTTTCGCGACGACCGGGCTATCACGTCGATTGACCAGTCCTTCAAGATGGGGTGGCGGCATTCCCGCCTGACGAGCGGCCTCCTCGGCGAAGATGACCTGTAGACGCGACCATGGGATACGAACCTCCACGGTGCGGATGTGCGTCTCGTCGAGCTTGAGATCGAGCTTCATGCATCACCTATCGGGCTTGCTGGTGAGGCGCAGCGCGCGAGGCCGGCTCTCACATCGCAAACGGCATGACCGAGGCCAATTTCGTCTGCGCGGGGCTGACGCCTCACCAGAAAGCCCGAGACCGAATAACCGGTCTCGGGCAGGCGCCTAGAGTCGGCGCTCAGAGATCGCCGAGTTCGTCATCGCCGGAGTCGTCGTCCTCATCGTCGTCGCTCGGATCGGCGGCGAAGCGGCCGGCGCCGACACCGACATGGTCATCGACCTTGGCCTTGGTTTCGAACCACTTGTTGAGCGCCGTGAGCTTCTTGGCGTCGTTCTCCATCTCGTCGAGCTTCTCGACGCCGAGCTTCTCGAAGCACTCCTTGAGCGCAGCCTTGCGGGCCGCCACTTCGGGATGCGCTCCGCCCGGATTCTCCTTGTCCTCCTTCTTGGCGAACTCGGCGAGCCAGGGGATGAGCTTCTTCTTCAGATCGGCGTACTTGATCTCGAAGCCGGCGCCGGCCGACGTCGTCTCGGCAGCTTTGTCGGCCTTCTTGCCGCGCGTGGCCTTCGGCTTGTCCTCGGTCTTGGTCTCGCCTGCATCGTCGTTCGAGGCGGTCGACGTGGCGCCAGCCGAGGAGGCAAGGACGGCACTGCCGTACAGCTTGGCGAGCAGTTCGTTGTTCTTCTCCAGGAGGTCGGCGTGACGCGTGAGAGCAGCTTCGAGGGACATGGATATCTCCAGGGTGGATCGGGTTTTCGGTTCGGCGGCTGGATGCCACGGCCCACCCATATAGCCACGTCAATCTTGACTGGTCAACTCTATGTTGAATTTCATCGGAGGCTGGTCTAGGTTGCTCCTGCCGAGAATGCGGAGATCGATAGTGAAGACCGATTACGACACCCTGTTGGGGACGAATGATGAAGTCGCCGATCGCGGCAATCGCTGGAAGCGCATCAGTCGTGGCCCCCTGCATGATGTCCTCACGCGCGCCCTGCCTGATTTCAAGAGCAAGGTGAAGGGTGAGGACATCTGCGACCTGAACAAGCTCGCCGCCGCCTTGGATATGTCCAAGCAGGGCGTCTACAAATGGTTCAAGCCCGGTCGGAAGAACCAGATTCCTCCGAATCAGGTGGATCGCATCGTCGAGATGTCCCATCAGCAGAAGACGGGCGGGAGCGGCTTCCGTCCGATCACGCGCGAAGATTTTTGGGACTTTCTGCCCCGTTAAACCGCGCTGCGGCTCCCCGATTCTCCGCAGCGTAGCAGGGTCACATGCTTCAGTCCGTCAAGAACCTGGTTGACGCCGGGTTTGCCATCCATCGCCTGCGGGCGAAGTCGAAGGCGCCATTTGCCGACAACTGGTCGGAAGCGCCTGTCGCGACGTGGGCTGACCTACAGAGCACCTATCGGAAGGGCGAAAATCTCGGCGTTCGCCTCGGCAAATGGTCGAAAGTCAGCGGGCTTTTTCTCCACGTTCTCGATCTCGATGTCCGCGACCCTTACGAATCCGAAAAGGCGCTAGCGAAGCTCATCGAACTGTTCCCAATGTGGGAAAAACTGCCTGTCGTTATCTCGGGCTCGGGCGGCGACAGCCGGCACTTCTACTTTCTCTCCGACAAGGCGTTCCACAGCGAGAAACTGGCGCACAGCGAAACGAAATACACCGGCTCTGACGGCAAGAAGCGCTGGCGGTGGGAAATCGAGCTGTTCGGCACCGGCAAGCAGGTCGCCATTCCACCGTCGATCCATCCCGACACCGGAAATCCGTATCGCTGGCTGACGCCGTTCGATTTCGACGCCCTGGCGCTCGGCATTTTGCCGATAGTCGAATCCAAGCGTCTCGAAACGCTCGTCGGCGCCGACGAAATGCCGCCCGATCCGACAGACGAGCGCATGAAGCCGCTCGGTCTGACCGTCGACCAGGTGCGCGAGCTGCTGCAGGACCTTCCGAACGACGATCTCGACTATGACGACTGGCTGAACGTCATGGCCTCGGTCCAACACGAGGCATTCCATCGCTCGAAGGAGGATCGGAAGGCCTTCTATGAGGCGTTCCGCGCTTGGTCGGCCCGCTCGGATAAGCATGACGACGAGACGGCCCGTTACAAATTCTTCTCCTTCAAGAACAAGGGAAACCGGCGTCACCGCACGATGCGTTCGGTGCAATCCGAGGTGCTGCAGATCAAGCTCGATGACGAGATCGACAATCTCGACGACATCGACCCGCTTGAGGATGAGCCCGAGGTCGAGGCGATCGACGATAGCTTCGACGATCTCCTGGGAGGGTCAAAAGAGCCGGTCTCGAAGCGCCAACAGAAGCTCAACAAGGCGAAGGTCGAGGCGGATCTAGGGCACGTCCCGCCGAAGGTCGCCCGCATCAACCGCAAGCACGCAGTCGCCTTCATCAACGGCAAGACTACCGTCATCACCGAGAACGATGACGGCACTGTCGCGTATGGGACGGTCGGGGATCTCCACAATTTCTACGAGAACGATCGCGTCGCCACCGAGAAAGCGACTGAGCCTGTCACGAAGGCGTGGCTGCGCCATAAGAAGCGGCGCGAGTACCCGAATGGCGTCGTTTTCGCGCCCGGTCAGGTGGTCGCTGGCGCTTACAACCACTGGCGAGGCTTTGCCGTCGAGCCAGATCCGAAGGCCTCGTGCAAGCGCATCCTCGATCATGTCCGAACCATCCTCTGCAAGAGTGATCCGGTCGCCTACACCTACTTCATCGGCTACTTCGCGCACATGATCCAACGCCCGGATGAAAAGCCCGGCGTGGCGCTGGTGCTGCGCGGCGAGAAGGGCACCGGCAAGGACACGATCGGCGACTATGTCGGCGGATTGTTCCCCCATCACCACGTCAAGATCGCCAGTCAGGAACACATGATCGGCCGGTTCAACGCGCATCAGGAGAAGTGTCTGATGCTGCACGTTGAAGAGGGCTTTTGGGCTGGCAACAAGCAGGGTGAGGGCATGTTGAAGCACCTCATCACGTCCGAGAAGGTCTTCATCGAACCGAAGGGATTGAACGGCTTCCACGTGCAATCCGTGCTGCGCCTCTTCATGTCATCGAACGAGAAGTGGGTTGTGCCGGCGACGGAAGACGAGCGCCGCTATTTCGTGCTCGACGTGGATAATCGTTACAGCCTGAAGCAAGCCACGCACGAGCAGCGGAAGCGCTATTTCGAGCCGATCCGCAAAGAGATGGCGAACGGAGGTCGAGGCGCCCTCCTCCACTTCCTGCAGACCTACGATCTCTCCGGTTTCGACGTGCGCGCCGTGCCGAACACCGCCGCCCTGGCCGAGCAGAAGTTGCAGGGCCTCAAGAACATCGAGCGCTGGTGGCACGGGCAGCTCCAAAGCGGTGAAGCGGAGTTTCCGTTCACGAAAGAGCGCGGCGGCGCCCGAGCAGATTGGGTGCTCGATTCAATCGCAGTCGATCGCAACGAGCTTCGTGAAGCCTACAGTCGTTGGATGCGCTCTCGGCGCTATGATGGTGAGGAATTGCGAGACTGGGAATTCGGCCAGCGTCTCGGAAAATTGGTGTCGCTCGGTACGTTTCAAAAGCGGTCGAAGGACGGGAAACGCCCGCGCGCATACCTTCTTCCATCGTTGAACGATTGCCGCGATCACTTCGAGCAGTGGATTGGCTCGGAGCTTGAGTGGCCCGAGGTCGAGTCGTCCGAGAACGAACCCGAGTACGACGATCTCAGCGACCTATAATCAACTATCTGTTGATTAATCACCCTATAAATGCTTCACTCTGTCCAACGCACCGGATGGAGTGAATGAGCATGGTCCCTACCCCCGCAGTCTCGGCGAAGGAGATGGCGCGCGAGATCGAGTACGATCCGCATGACCGTTCACGCGAGTACATTCCGCTGCCCGGCGGCTGGGAGATCCAGACGAAGGGCGCCGGATCGTCGTATCGGCTGCTCGACAAGAAGACGGGGGAGCGCCACGCGATCCTATCCGGTAAAGATTGGCAGGGCCTCCAAGCGTTCTTCACCCGCTTCGCGCACGAACTGTTCCAAGCTTGCCGCGATGTCCCTGCGCCCGCCGCCCTTTCCGCCACCGAGGGCGAGGCTGTGGCTTGGCGATATGAACTCTCGCACGCGGTGCGCCATCACGATGACGGGCGCATGACCGGCGAAAACTGGAAATGGCACCTGACAGACTACCGGCCGAATGTGCCCGAGTGGAGCATTCGGAACCTGACGGCGCTCGGCCCCCTCTACGCCTCCCCGCGTTCCGCGCCTGCGGGGGTGAAGGCGATGCGCGCTGCATTGGAAACCGCTGTCAGGCTGAACCAGAACGCTAAGCGCGGTAAGGCGGACGGACGCGTCTTCATCGACTATCGCGACTGGGAAGCCTTTATGGCCGAGGTCCGTTCCTCCCTACAGCCCGACACGCAGGCGCATGGGGGCGGGGTGGAGGCGGTGCTCGCTAAGATCGAGCGAGAGAATGCCGCCGATCTCGATGCGGCCACGCACAACGGCTCTTACGAAGGCGAGCGTCTTGTGAAGGCCAAGCAGCGCGTCGTTGACCTTGTGAGGGCAGCCCTCTCCGCCTCCCCGGTCGCACCAGCACCTGCGGCGGGGGTGGAGAGCCTGCCCTATCAAGTGCTGTTCGACGCGATTGCCGCCGCAACCGATATCGTAGCCGGCGGTCTTGCGGTCAGCATCAGCGTTGAGAAGTTCCGCGCTGCGCTGCTCGCCGCCTCCGATGCGAAGGGGGAACGGTAATGGCGCTCGGCGACTTCATGCAGCAGTGGGGAGATCTGCTCAAAGAGGAGATGGACCGGCCTGCCGACTCGTGGATCAAAGACTATCTGGGCAAGCCCGTGACGGCTTTCGACCTGGGTGAGGAAAAAGCCGTGACCGTGACGACCGCCATCGCGCCGGGGCACGCAGCGCCCTATCCTTGGAAGATCGATCCGGTCCCATACCCGGAGTTCCCATCGATCGACTACACCAAGCGCCCGATGTTCACCGGCATCGAGATCATAGAGTCGGCTTATGCGGTCGAGCGCTACGAGGACTGGTCCGAGGTCCGATCGCCGGCCCGAGCTGAGCGGAGGCGGAAGCGCGGCTTTCGGCAGAACGTGGTGATGCGCGAGCGGCCATGTTCGTTAGAGCTGAACGGCGTGCTCTATATCCATCCCGAGCTGATGCGCCAGGTGCGAAGACAAGCGGAAGATCGCGTTCGATCCGCTTGGGACCGCTGCTTCCTTTCGCCAACCAGGGCTTGACTCTCACGGGCGTTCGTTCTCTTTCTGTTCGCATGCAGAACACGCCCTTTTCCATGTACGATGCAGACTGGCTGATCGAGAGCTGGAACGGCGAGCGCGTGAAGGAAAAGCTCGCCTACTGCAACTCGTTCGCCTGCGCGGAAGCGGCCTATGAGGCGGCGGTGAAGTCCCTGCCCTATGACCACATCACCTTCCGACACAGGACGCGGGTCATCCGCGAGCACGTCGGCAAGTGGTCGCCGGGCGCGAAAGTTTAATAATCAACAACCTGTTGACTGATCATCACTGATCCGCTAGCTTCGTGTCATTAGCCATGGAGCTACGGAAATGCCGAAGGTCGAGATCGAGTACCGCCGCACCAAGACCGTCATCGAGACGGGCAAGGTCGAGATTGAGGTCTCAGACGACGCTGCCGAGACGTTGCGCCATGGGGTCAACATGGACGCCTGGGCGACCTTCACCATGATCAACGAGGTGAAGGATTGGACCGCTGCGCCCCGCTCGGCCGAAAAGGTCGAGTACGTCGCCAGGATTGACGGCGTTTCCGTTCAAAAGGGGTCCTGATGTCGAACCATCCCGAGGACTCGCAATTCAGCAAGCAAAGAGAAGCTGCTGAGCATTCCAGAGAGGCATTCACGCTTCTCGATGCCGAGCGCCATGCGCGCGAGGTCCGCAAGAAACTCGATCTCGTCAACTTCTTCACGAAGGGCGGTTTTGAGGATGAGATCGAGCGCGTCGAGAAGCTGATCAAGCGGCTCGGCGCCCGTCGTCGGACGATCATGAAGAAGCCGTCCACGAGGGAGACTATGTGATGCGGTTATTCGAACTATTTTTCAGCCGAAAGACGCCTTCCGCTCCCATCGAACCCATTCTCGAAGAGCGTCCCGAAGTGTCTAAAATGAAGCAAATGTATCGAGACTTGGAAAAGCTCGATGCCGATCGAGCGGGCATGATCATGGGCGCTCGCCAAATGGAAATTGCCTTGGCCTCCGGACTGACACTGCGTGATGCCGGCGACTATGTGCGGGAACTGGCAGCGGAATACCATCGCGCCGCAGAATCAGATTTGCGTGCGGGCGAGGGTCGCGACACGAGTACTCGCGCGGTTCAGGATGTGCAGGCCGCATTTAAGATCAATCCGAAAGCTTATGGGCGCAGCACTCCACTTGACCGCTATCGCGAGTTGTCCGTTAGCCGCCTCTCCCGCCCAATCTAGTCATGTTCGACCTCAAGCGCCCCTGCGTGAATTGCCCGTTCCGGCGCGGCCTTGGATCGGGCTTCCAGCTTCACCCCGATCGGCTCGACGAGATACAGAGCGCCACGGCGTTCCAGTGCCACAGAACCGTCGACTATGACGCCGAGGATGAGGAGAACCGTGCTGGCGATCGGCCGCAGCAGTGCGCCGGCCTCATGGCGGTCCTGGCGCGCGAGGAGCGGCCGAACCAGATCATGCAAGTCGCTATGCGGCTGGGAGCGCTCGACGTGAGCACGCTCGATCCGCGAGCTGAAGCCTATTCGACCTGGCGCGATGTCTGCGCCGCCCATGGAGGGAATGAGCCGTGAACGTCGAATCCGCAAGCAACGATACTATTATTCCCTCGGACGTTTGGCGGCAGGGATTGGAAGAGCAGCTTGCGAACTGGCGTCTTCGTTTGCACGCGCTCGCGGCTGAGATCGCTAAGATGAATGCCGAGCGGAGTGTTTTGGAGGCGAAGCTTAAGGCGGCCGAAGCTGTCCTTGGGCGCCCCCTTATGCCCGAGATAAACCCGGATGGTCGCCCTCTCAGCATTCGTGAAGGCATCGAATTGTTGATGAAGGACGGCAAGCACCGGAGCGGCAGCTTGATCCGGCAATCGCTTGTGGCGGCAGGTTTCAACTCGTCGAAGATCGGACCAACCAGCGGCGCCTTCTACAACGCCCTTGCGCGCCTCGCTCATCGCGGCGTTTTGGTGAAGTCGGAAAGCGGCGTCTATCAGATGAAGACCGTGAGGAGATGAGCCATGCCGAAGGACACTCTCGAAGACGCCGCTGAGCGCTTGGCCACGGGGCTCGGTGATACGGAAGATGCTGAACGTCTGGCGATGCACCGGAGCCCTGGGAAACCGTACCTCTTCGATACGAGACTGCGCGCAGGTCAGATCCACATTCTCCTGCACCACTACATTTTCCCTGAGCCCTATCCCTACCCTTCGGAGTTTTACTCCGAAACCGTCGCACGATTTAAGCGTCGCGGGATCTTAGACGAAGCGATGAACATCACTCCGTCTGGTCGCGATTTCGTTGATCGCTTAATGCAAGCGACCTGTGAACCCGTGTTTTGGCAGACACGCGCCCTGGCCGCCGAATCCGCGCTCGCCAGTGCAAGGGAAGAGATTGAACGTCTCCGGGGCCTTTTCATCCACGAGACAGCTCGCGCCATGGCGGCTGAGACTGCAATCCAAATACATAATGACCGAGTCCAAGCGATGAGCGAGGCGAAGAATGTCGTTTTTAAGTGCTGATCCGCGATCAGTAGAGACTCAGTTGACCAGACCCGCCGCGAGGCGGGTTTTCTTTGTCGGGTTGAACCTGTGCACTTTTTGCACAGGTTCGAACTGCTTCCAAAATGGAACTAGTTGGCGCGCCCGAAAGGATTCGAACCTCTGACCCTCAGATTCGTAGTCTGATGCTCTATCCAGCTGAGCTACGGGCGCAACGGGACGGCTTATAACTTGCGAGTCCGCCCGACGCAACCGCGTCCGTTGCGTTCAAATCAACCGTCAGTTCACCGAAATGGCGACTGCTCGACGATCGTCCGTTGCGTTTAGGAACAGGGGTGCACAGGGGTCAACGTCGACCCCTGTTCCTAAAATCGACCTATAACCCGCTGAAATCACTCATGAAAAAATTTAGGAACAGGGGGCACACGTGGAAAGGGGGGGTTATTCGCCATAGTGGGACAGAACGCATCGAGCCACAGTTTGCCGTCCGTTGTGATTCAGGAAAAATCGCGTGCCTGCGATAGGGTACCCCTGTTCCCCCTGTTCCTATTGTTCCTACCTATAATAATATAATAAAAACAACGAATTAGCTGTCACAGGGCTACCCTGAAAAGGAACAGGGGGAACAGGGGTATTGTCAAAATCGCCAGTCGGTTGACCCGAAGACAGAAAACAAGGATCAACGGCCTGTTGAGTGTTGAATGAAAAAAGTCCTACACATAGGAAAATTTTCCGAAAATCCGCGAAGCCTGCGGTGCTCTGCGCCCCCGCAATCACGCCTTCCCCAAGAAGGACCCGAAGCGACCCCCATCCATTGTGCTCTAGAAGCGCCCTTGTTGACTTGATCACAACGGACGGCACGAATGATTGAGGCTTTGCCCATGCCCATTGTGAGCCCGTATTCAACATTGCGTTGACTAGATCACAACGGACTGAGTACAGTGCGCATGCCCATGACACGGCATAGCCGCATGTGCGCCCTAGCCTCCCCTGCCCTATCGCAGGGAGCCCCATAAATCCGATCCACCAATCTGCGCCCATGCCCTAGCCGGCTAGGCGCAAGCCCCCTTTAGGAACCTGGCCCAATGGATGACATCCCCAATAGCCGCGCCCATGCCCGCAAGGCCGGCTCGCGCTTCTACCTGGCCACGGAATGCCCGCACCATCCTGCAGCGCCACGCTACACGGCCAACGCTCGCTGCGTTGAATGCTGCAAGGCCGAACGCCGAGCTGCAGCGCCAGCACGCCGAGACAGTGACGCAGCACGCAAGCGCGCATGGCGTAACCAACGCTCAACCATGGCCGCTAGCGCAACGGACCAATTCGCCGATTTGCTTGGTTGATTATTCAACATCCTGTTGACTTAATCACAACGGACGTTCATAGTGCCATCACAACGGACGAAAGGACTCGCCACCATGGCCCGCATCGAGGTTGAGACGGCAAAGAAGGTTTCGCAGGCTTGGGGCGTCTTCGTCATCTCTAAGGATGGCGCCAAGGTTGAGCCGTGCGAGGCCTACGCGCTGGACGGTTCCGGCAACTTCCTTTCTGGCGACGGCGACGACATCACGGCGCACGTGGCCAAGGGCGGCGCCTTCGTCACCTATGAGGGACACGCCACGGAAGCCGCCGCAAAGGCGAGCGCCGACGAAGCCAATGCTTCCTATGCGCGCGGCGTGGCGAACTTCGGCTGGAACGACAACGGCGCTCGCTATGAGGCGCGCCCGCTCCCGGCTGGCACTCTGTTCCATCTGCGGGACGACGCCGAAACGCTTTGCGTTGTGTCGCCGGCAGTCTCGATTGAGGTTGTCGACAACGCCACTCCCGCATTGCAGGCCGCTAGCGCCGCTCTTGCCCGTATCGCGGGCGTACAGGCCGCGCCCATGGTTGCCGTTGTGGTCACTCGATACGATGACGGCACGGAATACCGCCATGAAGTCCGCTCGCTTAAGGCGGCTGCGAATTGGGCCATTGGGGAGCGCCGCAAGATTGGCCGCTCGCTCATCGATCGTAAGACCGGCAAGAGCGCCACGGTTATCGCCGTCGACATTCTGCCGCTCTAAGCTTCGAAGGAGATTCCACCCATGGAACGCGAGCGTTCAATTCTAGAAGATATCGCCGCCGAACATGAGGCCTTTCTCGCAATCTTGGAGCATTTGGAGAATGCAATTCTGGTTTGCAGCTCCAAAGATCTGCCATTGCAGATTCTTCGCAAGGCTAAACGTCGCTTCGATATTCAACCCCTTGAGGATTAATCAACATGGAAAGGACTTTCTATGTGACGATGTTTCAGGCGCAAGCCTGCCTCGCCGTCTATCGCTCGCCGAAGGGCCGCGCCTTGGATCTAGGCGACGCTCATAGGCATGTGCGCCGGGCGCTCGGCCTCGCCAACGTCATGCGGGACAAGGCGCGTATTGCGCTGGCCCTTCGTATGCTCGGTTGGCTCAAAGGTGCGGCCAATGCGTAAGCCTCATCTCCCGCGCCGTGGCGCTCCAATAGTGCCAGCGCTCGCCGTTGGCGCCTTCCTGGCCCTCGCATTCGGAACCGGCTTGCTCTTGCCGCTCTATTCGGCCGCTCCGTCGTTCCATCTTATGGCGCAGACTCGAGCCGGCGAGGTTCGGATTGCTGGCGCCGGCTCAACCTGCCGCGCTGCAGCCCGTAACGCCGTCATCCCCCATGACTGGACTCGTATCACGTGCGAGCGCTCGCGCTTTTCCACGCGCTAATATTCAACCAAAAAGAGGGAATTCAACCAATGGCGCCGATCAATTCGATTGCCGATTTTCGCGCCGCGATGCGAGCCGGCCCATACGCTTGGCCGGGCGGCTATCCGCGCTACTTCGTCATGGGTGACGGTGGCGCCTGTTCTTTCGAAACCGCCAAATCCGAACGCCGCCAGTTTCTAGAAGCGCTCGCGCATTCGTGCCGCTCTGATCAGTGGCGCCCCATCGCGTGCGAAGTGAATTGGGAAGATAGCGAATTGCGTTGCGACCATAGCGGCCAACGTATCCCTAGCGCCTATGGCGAGGAGAATTGACCAATGACCGCGCTTGAAACCTTGATTGCGACCGCAAAAGTGACGCTCGCCAGCCCGTCGCTAGGTATTGTCGGAAAAAACCGCCTTTCCACTGCCATCGCCGTCGCGGAGTCGGCTCGCGCTGCGCTTTGCGATGTCAAGAACAGCTTTGGAACCTTCATCCTCGCAATCGAACGGACCTTGGAAAGCGGCGCCGAATTGTCGTTTCACGGCTTCAATGACCCGCATTATTCCAAGGTGACGACGTGTTGCGCGGCGGCACAATTCCGCATGGCGTGGCGCAACCTGGCGAGCGCCCATGACGACGCGACAAAGGAAATCGCGGGTTATCGCGACCTGTTGAGGCGCGCCAAATTCAGCGGTTGATTATTCAACAATCTGTTGACTAGAGCACAACGGACGTTCTAGATAGGCATCACAACGGACCGAAGGAGTCGCCGTCATGTCTCTCAACCCTGCTTTGGTTTCTGCCTATCGTTTCCACCGCGCGCGATCGGCTCGCCTCTATGGGCGCCCGGTTCCCCTCGCATCGCGGGAGGCGCTGGAACAAGCGCGCATTGACGTATCCAAGGGCGTCGCGCGGTATCCTAGCGACGGCAAGCCGGTTCCGGCGGTCATCTGGAAAGAGCGCAACGAGTCCAAGCCCCGCTATCGGGCCGAACGGATTGGCTATGTGCAATCGATCGAAGGCGCCGGCCTGCGCCTTGTCGGCGAAGTGTCGCCGGAAACCCGGCGCGACATCTGGCACAATCGCAGCGACAAAACCGGCTGGTATACAGACCCGTATGGCGACGTTTTCAAAGATGGAACCGGCCTTTGTTGGGGAGTCGTCTATCAGCTCCCGGCGCGCGACGGTAAGGCGCGCTTCGTCGCCGGCTATATCTTCGGCGGCTGCAGTGACGACTTGCCAACGGTCGACTTCGGCAGGATCTACGAAGAGGATGCGCGCGACGGGCACAACGACTCGCCGCAAGATTATGACGCCGCACGGGACGCAGCGCGCGCGGCCGACTCCATGGCCAATCACGCGGCGGAAGAAGAGCGCGAATATCAATCGGCCTATGGCGCCGGCTCGCGCTATGCTGATCTAGGCGAACAAGCCGCCACGGCACGCAAGGCCGCGCTCGCCATTCTCAAAGAGCGGCACGCGGTCAAGGGCATGGGCGCCTATCCGGCCTTGTGCGAGGCAATCCGCGCCAAGGTTGCGGACTATCGCCGGGATATCGAGCAAGCCCGGAATGAGCGCGCCGCGCTCGCCAGTGGTGACGGCGAACGTTCCAGCCGGGAAACCTATCTCGCCTTTTGGACTGGCGACACGCGCTTGCGGCAGGCCTTCAATGAGGGCGCCGGCACGGCCGTGCTTTGAGCCAATATTCAACCTTTTAGGGATTTTTCAGTCATGACCAAGCCCATCATGCTTACTGTAAATCTGCCGTTCGAAGGCTTCTATAATTCGTGGTATTCCGACGCCGTCGACCGTGAGGAAGAGCAATTCGCGGAGTATCATGCGGACGAAAGCGGCAACTCCGATAAGGATTACGAGTCGTATTGGCCCAAGCCGTTGCGGCTGGACTCGGGCGAGTATGGTTCCATCCTCTTTGGCGTGACGGAATGCAGCGTCGCTTATCTGAAAATAGCGAAAAACTACGTTTCGGCCTTCGATTATATCGCAGGCGACGCATTCGACCTCGCCATTAAGGCGCAGCGCACGCGCTACAATCACGAAACGCGGCAGATGGAACCGGAAGAATATCGGCGCCCGTCCATCCGCGCGACGTTCGAAAGCATGGACTCGCCGCGCGAGTACAATTTCGCGACCGATCGAGTCTATGCAGATATCCCGCTCGCCGTCATGCGCGAGTTGTTCCGGCGCAGCAAGGCGGAAAAGCACGCCACCTTGTCGACCGTCATCAAAGAGCGATTCACGTCTTACGATGGCTTTTCTTCCGGCTATTCCAACTACCTCGCCGATTGGCTTTCCAAGCCGCTCGCCGATTGGGACCATAACGAACTAGGGACGCTCTTGATTGCGGCGCTGCGCCTTGCTGGCGTGGATGACGAACAATTCCGTTCCGATGCCTATGACGCCGTATGCGGCGGCGACGGCGTGACATCGGCATGGGAGTCGGCCGTCGACTGGCCAGCGTTCGAAGCCAAGCGCCTGGAGACTCGCGCGGAAAAACTCGCCGCGTGGATCGAAGAGGATCGCAACGCCTTCGAAGCATGGCATAAGACTAATTCGGCAGATTACGCGGCAATTGTTGCGGCGGACCCGTCGTTATTTACGGCGTTCGAATTCACGGCAGAACTGCCTTACCGCTGCGCCGAAACAATCGACATGTTTACGGGCCAGCCCGGCTAACCCCAAGCAATCGGCGCCACAACTGCGCCCACACATTCAACCAAATGTAAGGAAATCAACAAATGTCGACCGTTACCGTTGGAACGCCCCTTATCGATATGTACGGCAAGCACGGCTTTATTGCCGCGATCAAGGCCGCTCCCGCCAATGTCTTTACGATTGGCGCCGGCATGCGCCCGGCATCGGCCGAATACATTTGTGTATTCGATAACCGGGTTTCCGAGCTAATCGACGGCATTGCAGCCCCGTTTATCGAGCGGGCGCAGCGCGCCAATCTCCCCCACGTGCCCGAGTCCGACATTGCGGCTCGCATGGCAGCCGCTCGCCAGCATCAGGCAAATGACCGCAAGGCGGCCGACCTGGCGCGCGAGGAAGAAGGTAAGGCGCGCGCTGCATTCGAAGCCGACGCCGCGACGCGGATTCCGTCATGGGCAAAAGCCGTCATCGTCGCCGAATTGGTCAAAGATGACTCGGATTCGATGACTGATTATTTCAATTCAAAGACGACGCGCCGCGTTATTCTGGCGTTTTCGAAGCATACGCGCGACCTCTTTTCAGAAATGCGCGCGGCGGCTCGCAATCATGCCGAAACCGCTTTCCTCGCCGATGCGCCGGAGTCGGCGGAACATCGCGAAAAGTATTCCATGGGCGCCGGTTATTACCTGAAGAAGGGGTATCGGCATAACGACGGCTGGAAAATCAGCAAGGTGAAATTCTACGGTGACGCCGCCGCGCGCTATGTCCCCACTGGCGAATGGTCACTGGCGCCGGTTGCCGTCCCGGCAAGCGCTTCCGCCACTATCGAGCGGGACTCCATCGGCTCAATCCGTATCGAGACGCATGCACATACGAAAAAGGGCTTTGAGATGCATATTTGCATCCTGCCTGGCCGTGTCGACCGTGACGAATTCGACCGCTTGAACGACGCGGCCAAAGATCTTGGCGGCTGGTACTCGCGCCCATGGGCCGGCACGCCTGGCGGCTTTGCGTTCAAGGCTCGCGACAAGGCGGAAGCGTTCGCCCGGGACAATGCCGACGCCGCGCCTGCAGCCGCTGAAACGGCGCCCGCGCCGGCTCGCGCCAGTGTGGATCTTGGCAGCAAGTTTCGCGGCCTTGCCGATAGCATGCAGGCCGATATCGACCACAAGCTAGGCGCTCGCCTTTCGAATACTCCCAAGCGCCAGCGCGAGGCCGCGACGGCACGCATTGACGGTCGCCACCTACAGCGGACTCAATCGGCCTTGCGGGCGCTCGCCGCGCATCATGAAGCCGGCACGGTTCCCGCCATCCTGGCCAGCCTGAAAACGAAGGCCGATATTCACACGCTCACGGCTTCCCATATCGATCGCAGCAACGCGGGTTATTACGATGCCGGAGTCGACACCAATCGGCCGGCATCGGACTCGGAGCAAGCGCGCGCTCTTTGGGCCATGATCGAAGGCGCGAGCGAGTCCGACATGAAGGCGGAAGCGCTGCGCCAGAAAATCGACGCGCTGCAATTCGCCAACATTCCCGGCTTTTTCCCGACTCCGCTCCCGGTTATCGAGTCCATGATTTGGCACGCCGATATGCCGGCAGGGGAATGCGACGTTCTGGAACCGGAAGGCGGGAGCGGCGCAATTCTCGATATCATCCGCCAACGGTTCAAGCGCGCTCGCCTAACCACATATGAGCGGCACGCCAGCTTGCGCGACGTGCTTAACCTCAAAGGCTACACCGTCGCCGGTCCCGACATGCTGGCAATCGAGCCGCGCGGCCAATTCGATCGCGTGCTGATGAATCCGCCTTTCGAAAATGGCCAGGATATCGAGCACGTGCGGCACGCGTTCGAATGCCTGAAACCGGGAGGCCGACTCGTCGCGATCATGTCGCCGGCACCGTTCTTTCGCCAGGATCGCAAGGCGACGGAATTCCGCGCATGGTTCGAAGCGCGCGGCGGCGAGCGTCACGAATTGCCGGCCGGCTCTTTCAAGGCGAGCGGCACGGGAGTCGCGACCGTGCTTGTCGTCATCGAACGGGAGGCTTGAACCATGGGCAAGCGCCTTTCCCGTTCGGCCGCGCATGACATCCTGCAGCGTTGCGGCATTGCCAAGGGTGCGGATTATCACACGCTCGCAACCGACGCCGTCGACAAGCTTATAAGCGAGGCCGACTCCCATGGGTACCGCAAGCCGACTCATGCCAACGGCTCGCGCGGGCGATATTTTCACGCCTATGTGCAGCGCACGGCGAGCGCTTCCGAGTGAATTTAATCGAGCCGGCGCCAGGTTGCGCCGGTTCCGTTGAAAGCAACGGAGTCCAGTCATGCATTTTCATTACAATCGCGACAACTATCCTATTTTTGTCTGTCACCATGGCAATTGGGATATCTACCGCAACGCGGCAGGCAAATGCGCGTCTATCCCGACTAAGGAAGCCGAAGCGAACGGTTGCAAGGCTTCGCATTTCGGCGATCTCGATTATGTGCGGGCGACGTTAGGCGTGCGGATTGAGCGCTCGGCGAAATGATCACGCTCAACCAATCGACCGGCATTCCCGCGCGCTACGCCAATCGGCACGGTCTCATAACCGGCGCCACGGGAACCGGAAAAACCGTCACGCTGCAGCGGCTCGCCGAGAAATTCAGCCGCGCCGGGACTCCCGTGTTCATTGCGGATGTCAAAGGCGACATTGCCGCGCTGGCGCGCTCTTGTCCCGTCACGCTGCTAGACATGTTCGGCCAGGAAGGCAGCCCCGCGCATATCACGTTCGCCGCCATGGGTGCGGACCTTGTCGCGCGGGCGCTGGAACTGACTGATGCACAAGCCGGCGCTGTAGAGGTCGCCTTTGCCTATGCTCGCGACCGTCGTTTGCGGCTGGACACGATTGCCGATTTTCGCGCCGTCGCTCGCGATCTGCATGGCAACGCCAAAGCCGCCAGCGCGCATTATGGCCAGGTCTCGCCGGCTTCCCTTGGCGTTGTGCAACGCGCCTTGATGCGCCTGGAGTCGCAAGGTGGCGCGGCCATGTTCCGGGCGCCGGCCTTTGACGTTGCGGATTTGCTCGCGCCGTCGCGTGTCTCAATCCTCAAAGCCGATAGGCTTATGCAGTCGCCGCGCCTGTATGCGGCCTTTCTGCTTTTCATGTTGTCCGATCTCTATGAGCGCCTGCCGGAAGTTGGCGACATCGCAAAGCCGCGACTCGTGTTCTTTTTCGACGAAGCGCATTTGCTCTTTGCCGATTGTCCGCCGCTCTTGCTGCGCCGTATCGAGCAAACCGTTAGGCTCATTCGATCGAAGGGAGTCGGCGTCTATTTCGTGTCCCAATCGCCGAACGACATTCCCCAAACCATTCGCGAGCAACTGGCGCACCGTATCGAGCATGACCGCGCCTTGCCCGTTGGCGCCGCTCGCTTCCGCACCATGTGCAAGAGCGGGCGCCCGCTAGACGCTGGAGTCGTCAAAGTGGCGTTGCCAGGTTGCGAGCTAGGCGCCTTGACGGCGTCGGAATTGGCAATGCTCGCGCCGCACCGCGTTGACGCCGCCAGTTCGATCGGCTGGCGCGCGATGGTGAAAATGGCGCTAGGCTTCTAGCTCGCCTCCCATCTTTCCGTAGATCCACAAGCCCGGCCGATGCGCCGGGCTTTTTGCGTTCTGGCACGTCGCCTGCCAATCGAGCGGAAACCGGCAGGGAAGCCCGTGGGCGGCGATTCAGGGGGTTGAGCGCTACCCTAGTTGCGGCCATGCCAGCCAAAGCCGCCTATGGGCCGCTCCAAGCCGTTTAATCAACATTCGGTTGACTAATGCTAGGCGGCCTTCCGGCTGGCGGCATTGGCGCGCCCTCATTGCAAAACGCCTATTGACACGCCTTCGAATCCTGCTATCGCGCGGGCGCTCGCTCACGCCTACCTGCCCCTGCGTGCGCCCACCCAGGCGCCCTCGCGCCTCTGCGCACGCCGGCCTACACGCGCACTCGCCTTGCGCATGCACCCGAGCGGACGGGGCTCCGGTACTTGAAAAACCTCCCCTGTTCCAAAAATCTGCGACCCGCTCGAACTCGACCTGGATGAATATCTGGCCCGCCCAACGGCCGCGAGACCTCGCTATTGACTAATTCAACAGATTGTTGATTATTCAATCCACCATCACCGGAGGCTGACAGGTGGGACCATTCGAAGTTCCCGATGCGGATGAAGTGCGCTGCCGACTGCTGCGCTCGCGCGTCGCCGACATCTGCACCGTCACGCTCGCCGTCGTTGGCGGCATGGCCATCACCGTCCTCGCCTGGTGGCTCAAGGGAAGGTTCGGACTATGACGCAAGACAGCGCCGGTTGGATCGAGTGGACGGGTGGAAAGCGGCCTACGGCATGGAATGCGCGCATTGATGTGCGCGTGCGCAGCGGTCAGCAGATCAACAACTGTCTTGCTGCCATGGAGCGGTGGACGCATGCCGGCTCTCCGTCCGATATCGTCGCCTACCGTGCGTTCAGGGTCGATCGGGTCGTCGAGCAGGTAGCCCCGCCGCTCCCCGAGGACGAAATCACGCTCGACCAGAAGTTCGATCGGTTCACCCAACAGTTCGCCCAGGCAGTGGTCAGACTCGACGGCCGCTTCGACAAGCTCAGCGCTCAGATTGCGGCTGCCGTCGAGGCGACTGAGGTCAAGATCCGCAATACTGTGGTGATCGAGCCCGTTGACGGTCCCAAGCGTTTCCACGCCGGAGGATTTGTCGGAAGCCTTGTCGCCAGAGAGACGAACCATCTCTTCGGCGAGCGACCGTCTCCCCACATCATTCCGATCAAGGTGCGGAAACGGGATTTCGAAAACGAATCCGCGCCCGAGATTCGTCCTGTCGAAAAAGCCGAAGTGCAAAGCGACCACGCGCGAGCCACGCAATCCGAGGTCGATCCCGATGGAGCGTTCGAGCGCGCTTTCGCCGAGACGTTCGGACGTTGCCTCTCAAACGAATCTGAGCCGGAACCAACCCTCGAGTCAAAGGCGGAAACGGCAAGCGACCTCGCACTCTCGGCTAAGGAGATTGCGCTTAGGGAAGCCGCGATCGTCGTTCAAATGGCAAAATTCGCGCCCCCCGATGACGTAGCGCGATGGGTTGTAGAGGCCTATTTGGCAGCCCTTTCCGACAGTGGGGGCACCAAGACGGAAACGCAAAGCAACCTCGACGAGCCCAGGGCGCGCCATATTCTCAAGCTGTGGGACGCAGCTCAATACATCACGCTCGATGGAATTGGCTATCGCACCCATGGCACCGACCATGTTCCTCGGCCTCGCCAGTTCGAGACCATGTCGATGGACGCGCCCAGCGCGCCACCACCTTCGCCTCGGAAGGTCTGACCATGGACACTGAGGTTTGGGAAGCACTGGAGTCCACGGCGCCGTATCCGCGCAGTGAGGGCTTCGACCGTCCGAAGGCAGCCGTTCCGACCGCTGACGCCATTCAGGGCCACCGCTTGGGACTGATCAAGTTCCTGCGGGAGGTGCCCGAGGACATCTCTGTCGCCGAGCTGATCGACGCATTGGAGGGCTATCATGGGTAAAAATGATCCTGGGCACGACCTCGACCATCTCGCCCACATCGACCGTGAAATCGCAGCGCTTCAGAAGCGGCTTTCGAGAACGTCGTAATGTCGGAACGTGAGCGCATCGCGGCCAGGATCAGAGCGCTTCTGGCGAAGACCGTCGAGAACGGCTGCACCGAGGAAGAGGCTGTCGCGGCAGCCGCGAAGGCGGCCGAGATGCTGGCCAAGCACAATCTCACGGTCGACGAGGTGCAGATCCGCGAAAGCAAATTCAAGAAGCACTCGGAGCGCTACGAAGACCTTGTCGGCGAGCGCTCTTGGATCGTCGCTGATGCCATCGCGCATTTGGTCGAGTGCCGGTATTGGCGTTCGAATCCCGGCGTGCATCCGGTCCACATCACCTTCTTCGGCTTCGAGCACGAGGTCGAGATAGCTCAGTACCTGATGGCGATCTGCGTTCGAGCCTTGGAAGACGGGCTCGCCAGAACGAATCTGCGCAACCGACTTCTCCGTCCGACGATCCGCAAGAGCAAAGCGACAGCCTTCCTTGACGGCATGGTGCGGCGCCTGGCTGAGCGCATTCGTGCGCTGAAGCCGCCCTCCCCGACCGGCACGGGCCTCGTCGTCTTGAAACAGGATCTGATCGACGCCGAGTTGAAAAATGCCGGCCTCAAGATGGGGAAGATGAACGGCCGCATGTCGCGCGACTTCGATAGCGAGTTCATGCGCGGCCGGGAGGCGGGCGACAAAGTTAGTTTGAACGAAGGTCTGCGAGGCGCAACCAAATCCCCCTTGCTGCTGCGCTGATAATCAACTATCTGTTGAATATTGAACCCTGAAATTGGAGAGGTCATATGTCCCCCACCCCTGAGAGCGCCAGCCCCATCGAATTGCTGAACCAGGCTGTTGGAGCCGGCCTCCTGGCGCCGCCGACCAACCTGAACCAGTGGATCGACAGCCAGGTCAACGGCACGATGGCTGGCCTGCCGGAAGACGTGCGGGAATGGGCCGGCGAAATCGCTCGTGGCGCCGTCGTGATGGTGCTCGCCAACAAGGCCGCGCTGATCGACAACCTCGTCAACGAGGTCCACGCCGACAACGTCCGCGCCGGCTGGTGGAACGATCTCCATACCGGCGAGCCGCTGCAACGCAATGTCGGTGAGCTGCTGTGCCTCGTTCACTCCGAGATCAGCGAGGCCATGGAGGGCCACCGCAAGAACCTGGCCGACGACAAGCTCCCGCACCGGCCGATGTTCCGGGTCGAGCTGATCGACGCCATGATCCGCATCTTCGACATCCTCGGCCGCGAAAACCGCGAGCACCGGGCCGGCGACATCTTCATGGAGAAGCGCGCCTACAACGCCCAGCGCGCCAACCACAATCCCGAGAACCGCCTTAAGGCGGGCGGCAAGGCGTTCTGACCAATGCCGATCTACCGCACCCCCATAAGGGCGTACTCGAAGAGCGTTGTCCTCGGCGGAACGGATACCTTGTTCCCGATCAGCGAGCCGAAAAAGCACGCTGAAGTGTTGAAGAAGGTTATTCGACAGGCGGAAGAGCGGGCTTACGCACAAGGTCGTCTCGACGCACAGGAGGCGATGCGCAAAACGCTCGGATTTCACCGATGACCGCGCGCCTTCGAATTCTCAACCTGTTGCGATCGAGCCCGCCGCTGCTCGCGTCACAGATCGCGTGGAAGCTCGGCCTGAAGCTCGAAGTCGTTTCCTCACATCTCGGCTTGCTGCGTCGAGATGGTCTGACGGCGAAGTGGAAGGTCTACGATCGAACCGCAACTTACCGGGTCGGCCACCAGATCTTTCGCATGTCGCAAGTGTTCTGGACCACGGACGAACGTTGGCCGGAGCTTCGAAGGCTCCGCTACGACTACTGGCAGCAAAGCGCACGTCAGCGGCAGCGTGAGCTTCGACACACCCGCCGTCGTCCCATCACGGGCGACATGATCCAAATGTTGGAGGACATTCGCTATGCCTCAAGCCAGTGATGAACTTCGCATGAAGATGATGCGGCGGTTCGGTAGCATGGATACTGTCGGTCCCGAAGGCTACCTGAAGCAGGCCGGCTACACCCTCGGCACGAACTACTTCTGGTCGCCCAAGGTCGGCGTCGTCGAATACAAGGACATGACGCGCGACGAGTTCGACTGCCTGCTCTTCCTCGTCCACGAATGGGACTACGGCGGCTTCGAGAACCATTCCGAGGCGTAATCACGCCTGAATATTCAACTCGATTTACCGAATTCAACCCTGAGAGAACCAACATGGCTCACGGCATCAAGGATATCGCGGTCGGCCGTTCCGACACCTACCGCATGCGGCTGCAGGATTTGCACATCAAGGCCGGCCTCAACAGCCGCGTCGTCAACTTCAACCCGGAAGACCCCGATGACCTGGCACTGGCGCACTCGATCGCCCAGGTAGGTGTCAAGCAGCCCTTCACGATCTTCTACGAGGACGGCAAGGCGTTCGTCTCGGACGGCCACCGTCGACATGGCGCCGCCAACTACGCGGTCGACACGCTCGGCGCCGAGGTCAAGAGCGTGCCGGCTCAGATGGAGGAGCGGTACGCCAGCGAGGCCGATCGCGTCTTCAGCCAGATTGTTCGCAATTCCGGCAAGCCGCTGGCACCGATCGAACAGGCCCAAGTGTTCAAGCGCCTCATCGATCTCGGCTGGTCGGAGTCGGACATCGCCTCGAAATCCGGCCTGAACGTCGCTTGGGTGAAGGAGCTGTTGAAGCTCCATGCCGCGCCAGCCAAGCTCACCAAGTTCGTGAAGGAGGGCAAGGTCTCGGCGACCCTCGCGCTCAAGACCCTCAAGGACAGCAAGGGTGACGCCGACACGGCGGCCGATCTGCTCGGCGACGCCGTCGAGACAGCCGAGGCGCAGGGCAAGAAGAAGGCCACCGCCAAGCACGTCAAGGCCGCTGATCCGGCTCCCAAGAAGCCGTCGCTTCGCGAGGAACTGAAGGCACTCGTCGGCGAGGCTGAGACCCGCGAAGGCAAGGAGAGCGGGAAGACCGCTGTCATCTTCAGCGCCGAACAGTACGACCGCTTCCGCGTCCTGCTCGGAATCTGACCAATTATTCAACCGAAGATAGGATAATCACCATGAAGAAGAGCACGTTGAGCACTGCCCGCGTCGGTATTGTCGCGGCTTCGCTCGCCGCCGTCGCCGCAACCTCGGCTCGCGCGACGAAGGCAGTCGCCGAGAAGGTCAAGAGTGCGAGCAAGAAGGCCACCGCAGTTGGGACCGGCGATACGGCTGCGATCACCTGGCCGCGCAACCATCGGCACGTCAATCCGTACTACCGCGAGCGCAAGGGCGGACTCCTCTACTTCATCGTCGGTCGAGGCAACAAGCACGTCCAGCGCGTCACCGCCCAAGATGTCGGCCGCTGGATGCCTCACAACGGCGCCCGCGAGATGGCTCGGCGCGTTCGGCAGATGGAGCGGGCCAATGGAGCAGCGTGACGCCAACGGCCACAAGGTCGTGTCGTCTTCCGGCAAGTTCATGGGCTGGAATACGATCCATCGTCTCGGGACCGGCGACCGCTACATGACCAGGATCTGGATCGGTCGGCTGCGCCTGCACATCTTCCATCGCGGCGACGAAGACCCCGATCCCCACGACCACCCTTGGGACTTCTGGACCTTCCCCCTCGTGTCCTACGTCGAGGAAGTGACGGTTCCGACCATCGGCGGCGCCCATCACCGCTATACGGCGATCGTGTCGGCGTGGCGCTGGAATTACCGGCCCGCCACCCACTGTCATCGCGTCAAGGGCGCTTGGTCTGGCACCTACGTCAATGAGGCGGGGCAGACGATCGATCCCGAAGATCCCATGTACGATCATGGGTATCTCAGGTTCGAGCCCGACACGGTTCCCGGCAAGAAGATCGTCACGCTGATCTGGCGCTCGGCCGAGTACCGGAAGTGGGGCTTCCTCAAGAACCGCGACGGCAAGTGGTGCTGGATCGGCTGGCGCGACTACATCCTCGGCGGCGGCAAGAACGCGCCTTGTGAATAATATCCTAGATTTCTAGGCTTATAATCCTACATCGAAAGGGCGCAGGCGGGCATGATGAAATCCCGCTTGCGCCTTTGCTATTTCAACCATTTAGTGACACGTCCACTTTTGGGACGCTAGATGTTGAGGCAAGGACTCTCATGCAACTCCCCACCGACTACCAGAACTACATCGCCAAGTCGCGCTATGCGCGGTACCTCGACGACAAGGGCCGCCGCGAGAATTGGGATGAAACGGTTGACCGTTACCTCGACTATTTCGAGGACGAGCTTGACGTTCACCACGCCTATCGCATCTCGACCATGCTCCGATCCGAGGTGCGCGATGCGATCCTGAACCTGCATGTCATGCCCTCCATGCGCGCGCTGATGACTGCCGGCGAGGCGGCCCGGCGCGAGAACATGGCCACGTTCAACTGCTCCTATACGCCGATCGACCGGCCCAAATCGTTCGCCGAGGTGCTGTACATCCTCATGTGCGGTACCGGCGTCGGCTTCAGCGCTGAACGCCAGGTCATCAAGCAGCTCCCCGACATTCCCGAGAAGCTGAGCAAGACTGATCAGACCATCGTCGTGCAAGACAGCAAGCTCGGTTGGGCCGAGGCTTTCCACGAGCTGATCTTGTCGCTCTATGCCGGCTACATCCCGAAGGTCGACGTGACGCTCGTACGACCTGCCGGCGAGCGGCTGAAAGTGTTCGGCGGCCGAGCTTCGGGACCGGAGCCCCTGCAGGATCTGTTCGAGTTCGTGATCCGCATCTTCGCGAATGCCGGTGGGCGCAAGCTCAACAGCCTCGAAGTGCATGAGATCGTCTGCAAGACCGGCGAAATCGTGGTGGTCGGCGGCGTTCGCCGTAGCGCTCTGATCAGCCTCTCGAACCTCTCCGATCAGCGCATGCGCGACGCCAAGTCCGGTGACTGGTGGAGCACCAAGCCGCATCTGCAGCTCGCCAACAACTCCGTCGCCTACACGGAGAAACCCGAGGTCGGCGCCTTCATGGACGAGTGGTCGTCCCTCTACCGTTCCAAGTCGGGCGAACGTGGCATCTTCAACCGCGCCGGCTCGGTGCAGAAGATCCTGAAGCTCGGCCGCCGAGACCATCGCTTCGAGTTCGGCGTCAATCCCTGCGCTGAAATCGTGCTGCGGCCTCGCGGTCTCTGCAATCTCAGCGAAGCGGTGGTTCGCGCCAACGACTCGACGGCCGAGCTGCGCGAGAAGGTGCGTCTCGCCGCCGTGATCGGCACCTGGCAGTCGACGCAGACGCGGTTCCAGTTCGTCGATCCTGAATGGTCGGCAAACGCCGTGGAAGAACGCCTGCTCGGCGTCTCGCTCACCGGGATCTACGACAACCCGATGATGCGCGGCGACAAGGGCCTCGGCGCGCTCTCGATCGAGCTTCACCAGTTGAAGTCGACTGTCATCCGCGAGAACCGAGTCATGGCCGACGAGATCGGGATTAACCCGAGCGTCGCGACGACCACGGTCAAGCCGAGCGGCACTGTCAGCCAGCTCGTGAATAGCCCGAGCGGCATCCACCAGGGGCATTCCGAGTTCTACATTCGGCGCGTGACCGGCGACAACAAAGACCCGGTGACGCAGTTCATGGCCGATTCCGGCATTCCCTGGGAGCCGCACGCCTCCAAGCCGCAGCAGATGACCGTGTTCAGCTTCCCGGTGCGCCTCGGCAAGGGGACCGTGACGCGTGACGATGTCACGGCCATCCAACACCTCGAACTGGTCAAGACCTACAACGAACACTGGTCCGAGCACGCCGTGTCCTGCACGATCTCCGTCAAGGAGTCCGAATGGCCGAGCGTCGGCGGATGGGTGTTCGACCACTTCGACGCACTGGCCGGCGTCAGCTTCCTCCCGCATTTCGCCGGAGACAGCACGTACAAGCAGATGCCTTACGAGACGATCGACGAGGGTGAGTACCGGGCGATGGTCGACGCCATGCCGTCGCACATCGACTGGGCGCGCCTCGCCGATTACGAGCGCGGCGAAGACAGTGTGACCGGCACGCGCGAGTTCGCCTGCGTCGGGAACACCTGCGAAATCGTCGACACGGCGAAGGCGCTCTAAGGCTCTTGCGCTAACCTTATAATCAACATATGGTTGATCAAACAACATAAGCCCTGGACATCCTCATGACCACGATCTCTGCCGAAACGATCCTGCGCTCGCGCAATGCGGCGGCGCCGGAGAAGGTGCTTTCGACCCTGCTCCTTCGCTATCCGCGCTGCATCCACGCCGAGTTCATGACGCATCGCGTGTTCTCGCGGAACGCCGCTTCGTCGCGCGCAATCCCGGTCGCCAAGCTGATCGAGGACGTGATGACCAATCCGTTCGTCCCGCTCCATTGGGGCGCCAACCAGAAGGGCATGCAGGCGACCGAGGAGTGCGCTTCGAAAGTTTTCATGAGCGATCGTCTGCGAGAGCGCGAGAAGGCTTGGCTCATGGCTCGCGACCATGCCGTCATCGCGGCCGAAGCATTCTCTCAGGCCGGTTATCACAAGCAAATCGTCAATCGCCTGCTCGAACCGTTCTCCCACATCACCGTCGTCGTTTCGGCCACTGAATGGTCGAACTTCTTGGCGTTGCGCGACCACCCCGACGCCGAGCCGCACATCGCCATGCTCGCGCGCGAGATGCGCGAATGCCTCGACGACGAGTCCACGATCCAGACGCTGCAGCCTGGCGAGTGGCACATGCCGTTTGTCCTCGGCTCTGATGTCAGTGCAGCCTTCAATTGGTGGCGTGGTCACGGTGCGCTCGGCGACTTGCTCCGAAAGCTCTCTGTCGCCCGGTGCGCCAGCACGAGCTTCAAGACGGTCGACGGCTTCGACATGACGCTCGATCGCGCCATCGCGCTGCACGACAAGCTGGTGGCCTCGACGCCGCTCCACGCCTCCCCTTGCGAACACGTCGCGCAGGCCGACCCTCTGACCGGCCACGACATCGGAATTCCCGACGCCTGGGAGCATCCCAAGCAGCACAAGAACTTCGTCGGATTCCGCCAATATCGCGCCATGCTGCCGGGGGAGTGCCTGTGATGAAGAAGGTCATCGTCGTCAACGGCCGCCCGCGCGCCGGCAAGGACACCGCCATCGCCTTCATGCAAGGCATCCTACAGGAGCACCGCATTGCGTCGATCCAGTTCAGCTCGATCGACCCGGTGCGCGATGTCGTCCAACGGCTCGGCATTGACGTGAGCGCCAAGACGCCCGCCGATCGCGCACTCCTGGCCGAAATCGGGTCATCGGTCGAGAAGCACTCCGGCTATCGGAGCAAGGCTTGCCTTACCGAGGCCCTGCGCTTCTTCGCCAGTCACAGCAAAGCAGTCGTGTTCCTGCACATTCGAGAGCCGGCCATGATAGAGACCGTGGCCGCTGGGCTCGACCGCATGGCCAAGATCGATCTGATCTCCGTCTTGGTCGAATCGGAACGGGCCGAACACGTCACGTCCAACGCGGCCGACATGGGCGTCGAAGGCCTGTCCTACAACGCAAAGCTCTCGAACCATGGTTCTCTGCCGTTGCTAGAGGCCAATTGCCGCTGCTTGCTCCATACCCTCGGCCTCCTGAACGACGAACCGCGCTTGCTTTAAGCATTAAATCAACTTATTGTTGACTATACACCATACAGGAGCGCGAAGCATGGTCGACGTGGACGACGACGTTCTCAACCTGGATGACGAGGAGGGCACCGCCCCGGCCTCCGATCGCAAGGTGAGCAAGAAGGACAACGCGAAGAAGTCCAAGACGATCGATGCCGATGACCTCGGCGACCCTGAAACCGGTGATCAGCTTCTCAGCATCGTTCAGCGGATCGAGCGCCTTGAGGAAGAAAAGAAGACCATAAACGACGATATCAAGGAGGTCTATTCGGAGGCGAAGGCCAACGGGTACAATACCAAAATCCTCCGCAAGGTCATCGCCATTCGCAAGCGCGACGCTGACGAGCGTAAAGAGGAAGAAGCAATCCTCGAACTGTACCTCGAAGCGCTCGGAGTCAACTGATGGCTGATGCCGACGATCTCGCAATGCTGAAGGCTGCCCGCGAGCAGATAAAGCGCGGCAAGATCACCGGCATCACCTTCTGGTCGACCGCCGAAGGGTGGCAGGCCAGCGCTCGGCGACCTGACGCTTCCTGGTCCGTGGCGATCGGCGCAGACCCGTTCACCGCGCTGTTCGAGGCGATCTCGCCGACCGTGTTCCGCGAGGCTCAAGCGAAGGTCGGGCTGAACGAGCTTGCGGCAGACATCTTCAAGGATCTGCTTGGATGACGCCGCTCGATGAGTTGTTCGCCGAGGTGCGGAAGAAGAAGCTGTTCGTCTCGAACTTCTACCAGGGCACCGATGACGTTTGGCGCTGCTGGCTCCGCAAGAAGCTTCACGGCGGAACCAAGATGTTCGGCATTGGCGCCACGGCTGCCGAGGCCATGCGCCGGGCGATCGACTGGAAACCCGAGGTGGCCGAACCGCCGCCGTCCTCGATCGAGGATCAATTTGCGGACCTTCTCGGATGAAGACGCTCGACCATCTGTACGCTGAGATCCAGCGCCGCGACCTGTTCATTTCCAATCTGACGGAGCGTCTGAGTCCGTCGCTCGAATGGGAGGCGCTTTGCTTCCTTAAGCGCCGCGACTGGACCGCATTCAACATCGGCGTTGGGCGCACCGTCGCCGAAGCGATCGAAGCTGCGTTGGCGAAGTTCGGTCCCGAGCGAAAGCCCAAGGCCGCCGACGAGTTCGAGGATCTGCTTGGATGACTCTGGAAGAGCTGCTGCGCGACCGCGCTGCCAAGGGTGAGCTGAACTATCTCTCGATCGCCTTCACCGCTCGGGGCTGGGAGGCCGCTTACCGTGGCGTCAAGCGCGACGGCACGCTGACGGCCCACCACGACCCGGTGTGCGCCATCCTCAAGGCTTTGACCGGCAAGCCCGGTGCCGAGCCCCCTCGCCCCGTGCCGACCGTACAAGCGACGCGCAAGCGGCGTCAGCCGCCCACCCCTGCCCCGACCGACGAGTTTTCCGAGCTGCTGGGATGAGCATGAAAGCCACGCTGCACGAGGG
>QFCS01002045.1_pt1 | contig 30575 bp, 30 predicted proteins | sample 3576561 | NCBI WGS metagenome assembly QFCS01 | reverse complement strand
TGCTCGCTCGATACTGGCCGTCCCATTCCCGAGAGAACATCGACAAGCGCGACGCCGATCTTCACCGCTCGGCCGAGACGCGGCTGAATCGCCTCAACGGCTACATCGAGCCTCTCCATCGCGGCCGAAACGTTTGCCGGCGCCCCGGACCACGTCTGCGGATTCCGCGGGTTGCCGAAAACGGAGCTGACGGCCACGCGATCGAAGCGTCGCGATCGACCGGAAGGAAGCGTCCCGGCAGTGGATGCAAGTGTGATGTCCATGTGCACCCATCGAACATCGCCGAACGCCGCGCGGCTAGTGATTAACCTGTGGCTGTCCGTTCAATGTTGCACCACAGTTTGATCACTCCCGACATTCGGCGCCTCGGCGATACTCACTGCGGAGACGTTTGAATAATGCACGGATCGATCGAGCTTGGAAAAGACGCCATCGCATTCTCAACTGGCGGTGATGCAGTCGACACGCGACCGGCGGGCGGCAAACGAAGAAGGCTTGTGTTCTTCTGCCCAGACGTCACCGACGCGAGTACCCTGAAACGCGTGCAACAGTTCGTCGATCATGGCTACAGCGTCACGGTCTTCGGCTTCCGTCGACATCGCTACAATACCGCATACCAACCCACCTGGCCGTGCGTGCCGCTCGGTCTCACCAGTGACCGGCGCTACCTTCAAAGGCTGACGGCGCTGCTGCGCGCAATACCCGTGATCGTTGCACATCGCCATGAGCTGACCAACGTGTCTGCCTACTATGCGCGCAATATTGATCAGCTCCTGCTGGCGATGGTCGCGCGGCTGATCGGCTTGTCGCGCGCGCCCCTCTCCTATGAGGTACTGGATATCCCCCCCATACTTATCGGCAACTCGCTCATGTCTCGGTCGCTTCGCGCGATAGAACGGCTGTGCCTTCGGTACACACGCCTGCTCGTGCTGTCGTCGCCGGGTTTCCATCGCTCATTCTATGCCGCCGTGCAGCACTATCGTGGAAGATGGTTCCTGCTGGAAAACAAGCTTCATCCATCGATATCGCGCCGCGCCGCGCCAGCAATTCATGAACCGCAAACAGGCCGGCCCTGGGTCGTCGGCTACTTCGGCCTGATCCGGGGCAGGGAGACGTTCGAGCTCATGACGCGGCTCGCCGCCCGGCTGCAAGGCAAGGTCGTCTTCAGGTTCCGCGGCGTCCTAACTACCGTCGAGGCCGCTCGTTTCCAGACAGCCCTGAAGCAGCATCCAAACATCGAATATGGTGGGCCGTACGTGCCGCACGATGATCTTGAGGACATGTACAGTGGCGTCGACTTCGCTTGGGCGCTGGATCTCGAACATACCGATCACAACTCGCGCTGGCTGATGCCTTGCCGATTCTATGAAGCCGGCCTTTTTGGCGTACCTTGCCTCGCGGTGCGCGGTTTCGAGGTTGGTTCGGCACTTGAACGGCACGGCATTGGCTGGACCTTCGACATGCCGCTCGACGATGCCCTGGTCCGCTTCTTCGAAACCCTGACTCCGGAGGCGTATAGCCGAGTGCGACGGCGTCTCAACGCGGCGCCGCGCGGCATGTTCGTGGCTTCCGACGACGTGAGCCAGCTCTGCGGCATGCTGAGCTAGGCTGTGACGGCGTGTCTGTTGAGCAGGACACAGTCGAACTCGACCAGTCGCAATGACGTGTCGCGGCTCACCGTATACATTCCGGTGATATCGAAGCCGAGCTCATCCAGCCGGCGTAGTGTATCCATATAGCCCGGCATGCCTTTGTAGATGCCCACGACCGAGGCCTCCGTCTGCAGGGCGCACACAGCCCCAAGGCTGGCTCCGGCACCGCGCAGAACTTCCAGATCGAAGCCCTGCGTATCTAGTTTCAGGTAGGGGCGTTCGAACCCGATCCGCCGCTGCAGCATGGGCATCATCACGTCGAGCGTCCGGACAGCCACCTGCTCCCGAGCGCAGGGTACGTTGAGACCGGCATAGTCGCCGATACGATCATTGTCAGGTTCGAGAAAGGAGCTGAACTGATCCGAGACCATGACATTGATCGTCATTTCTCCCTCCTCTGCCCCCAGCGCACAGCCTTCGACATGCCAACGTGGATCCTCTTCCGCACGGTCTCGAAGCACGGCGACATGCTTGGCGACGGGCTCGAAGGACACGATGTGTCCGTCGTAAAGGACGCGCTCGCGCAGGAAGTCATGGTACTGCCCGACATTGGCGCCGACATCGAGCACGCAGTCGACCTCGAGCCGCCCCAGCAGCTCACGAAGATGAAGAGCGAAGTCGCGCTCCCGCATCTCCCGCAACGGCACGATATCGTAGCCGAGCGAACGGCTGACCTTGAGCACGGAATCCTTTATGATCTTCAGCATGACGGGACTCCCGGCTACTTTCGCGAAGGTGGTCGAATGCGATGCGCAGAAGCATTCGACAGCCGAGATGGAAGCGACAGTGATCAATCGGTGGTGCCCGGAGGGCGAGCCGGAGCCGTTCGACGTGATCAGCCTGTGACCGGACCTGTTTCGCATTGAGCTGGCGCGACAGGTCGGCCCATTTTGGCCGGTCGCTTTCTCGGAATCGGCCCTGTTCGCATGCATTGTGACCCTTCTTGGTCGGCCAACACAGCGGAGACGGGATGTCCGCACGAAACTGGATGAAGGTCCTGCCGATTGCTTTGGCCGCATCCGTCTTCGGCATCGACGGCCAGGCACAAACGCCAGCACCCGGCAGTCCCGGTCCACCTCCACCGCGGCTGGAGCGGCCCGACGATCGCACGCGATCCGCTCGCGAGGCCGAGAACTACGAGGCACGGGGCGTGAGGCTCGGCAGTTTCATGCTCTTCCCCTCGATCGAGCTCGACGAAGGTTTCAACGACAATGTCTTCGCCGTCTCTTCGGGCAACGGACCTACGGCCAGCTTTCTGCAGGTCATCCGCCCGGACATTGAGCTGCGCTCGCTCTGGGCCAACCACATGCTGAATCTTCATGCGCGCGGCAATATCGGCTTCTTCACGGCGGCGCCGACGCAGAACTACCAGGACTTCGCTCTCGGTGCCGAAGGCCGCCTCGACATCCAGCGCAACTGGAACGCCTATGGCGGCGTGTCGTTCAACCGCAAGCATGAGGATCCCGGCCTGCCGAATACCGTCAGCGGCCCGTCAAGCGTGACGAAATACAACCAGCTGACTGGCACCGCCGGCTACTACCAAAAGATCAATCGCCTGAGCGGTCGCGCCGAATTCACCGTCGACAGGTTCACCTATTTCGACAACGGCCTGGGACCAGCCCAAGGCGTCGTCCCGAACAGTGACCGCAATCGCACCGAACTACGGGAATCGCTACGCGCCGGCTACGAATTCCTGAACGGCTACGAGTTCTGGGTGCGCGGCGCTCTCAATCAGCGCCTGTACACCTCGCCCACCGACGTGACGGGCTTCGCACGGAACTCCAGTGGCTGGGATGTGGTCGCTGGCATCACCATCGATCTCGGCGGCCTGACGACGGCCGAAGCCTTCGCAGGGTATCTGCGACAGGACTATGTGAATGCGGGCACGCCGCCACTGCAGGGGCCGCAGTTCGGGCTTCTCGCCTACTGGACGCCGCTTCGAGAACTCTGGGTGAAGCCGTACGTGCGGCGCACGGTGAACGAAGCCGCCTATGTCGGTGATTCCGGATACCTCAACACGGCGATAGGCGCAGCGGTGACCTACAATCTCCGCCCCAACGTGCGGCTGAACGGCCTCGCCGACTATACCATCGCGGACTATCAGAGTTTCTCGAGCACCAACCCGCGGTACGACCAGTACGTCACGCTTGGCGCCAGCATCATGTACGCCCCCGTCAATCAATTCTACATCGGGCCGAGCTATCAGTTCGTGCATCGCTCGTCCAATCAGCCCGGCCTGGACTACTCCCAGAACGTGATCATGCTCCGCCTGGGTGCTCGCCTATGAACCGCCCCTTCCCATCGTAAGCCAGTCGAGTGAATAGTGATTGATATCCTGATGAACGGGCCGGTCCTCGTGACCGGCGGTGCCGGCTATATCGGCAGTCACGTCTGCAAGGCCCTGGCGGAGGCGAATATCGAACCGGTCTGCGTCGATTCCCTGGAGAAGGGCCACGACTGGGCTGTCAGATGGGGGCCGCTCGAGGAGGGCGACATCGGTGACGGTCGTTTCCTCGAGGACGTCTTCCGCCGCCACAGGCCCCGGGCCGTCATCCACCTCGCCGGCTACATCGAGATCACCGAATCGATGAGCCAGCCGCAGCGCTACATGCACAACAATGCCGGGAAGACCCACGTCCTGATTGGCGCGGCCCTGCGCCACGGCGTCGAGGCCTTTGTCTTCTCCAGCACCTGCGCAGTCTACGGTCTCCCGCAAGGAGATAGGCTCGACGAGGTGCACCGCCTCGCACCTATCAACCCTTACGCGTCGTCGAAGGCAAGCGTCGAGCGGGCGCTGCAGGCGGCTGCCTGGCGCGGCCTGCGGTCCGCCTCGCTACGCTACTTCAACGCCTCGGGTGCAGATCCGGGAGGCCTGATCGGCGAAGCCCACGAGCCGGAGACGCATCTCATTCCCCTGGCGATCGACGCCGCCCTTGGGCTGCGTCCGCCCCTCGTCGTGCACGGGTCCGACTATGCCACCGACGATGGCTTCTGCGTGCGCGACTATGTCCACGTCACCGACCTTGCCGAAGCGCATCTGCGCGCCGTGCGTTGGCTCCTGCTGCGCAGCGAGCGCTCCGGCTTCCACGAGCCCTTCAATCTCGGCTCGGGCATCGGCTACAGCGTCAGACAGGTGATCGACTGTGTCGGCCAGCTGGCCGGTCATACCGTGCCCCATGTCCTCGGCGCCCGGCGGACCGGCGATTCACCGAGGTTGGTCGGCAGCGTTGCCAAGGCCCGGGAATTCCTGAACTGGATTCCGACCCGCGGCCTCGATGTCCAGATCGAAGATGCGCTGCGCTGGCGCCGCTCGATGGCACGGTGACTCCACGCACTGTCAGCGCACGGCTGCCAGCGCGCGGTCGGCCGCTGCCAGAGTCTCGTCGATCACCCCATCGTCATGCGCAGCCGAGAGGAACCAGCGGGCCGCCTGGGTGACACGTACCCCCTCCTCCTGGAGGGCGGCATGGAATGCCAGCGCACGGTCGCGATCGCAGGCAGCGGCCTCGCGATAGTTTCGCGGGACCGGCCCATCGGTGAAGAAGGTCTGGAAGATCGCCGGCAGTCCCTCCACGCGCATGGGCACCCCATGGTGGCTCGCCAGGACCCGCAGCCCGTCCATCAGGCGCGTGCCGCGCTGCTCGAGCGCGCGATAGACGGCGCCGCCATCGCGTTCCAGCTCGTCAAGCGCGGCGATCGCCGCCGCCATGCTCTGGACATTGCCGTTGTAGGTGCCGCCATGCATGACGCCGCGATCCACGAGCGTGTCCATGACGTCGCGACGGCCGCCGACCAGCGCCAGCGGGAAACCGGCGGCCACCGCCTTTGCATAGACCGCGAGATCGGCCGTGACGCCGAACCGGGCCTGCGCTCCGCGCAGCCCGACACGGAAACCCGTGATGACCTCGTCGCAGATGAACAATGCACCGTGGGAGCGGCAAAGGTCGCACACGCCGGCGAGGTATCCTTCGGCCGGCAGCGCCGCGCCGCCATTCACCATGACCGGCTCCATCAGCACGCCCGCGATCTCTCCGCGGTGGCGTTCGAGGACCGCCGCGACAGCCGCCAGGTCGTTCCAGCCGGCCACGACGACATCCTCGAGCACGCTCTTCGGCATGCCGGGGGAGCCTGCGACCGGCACGGGCGCGTCGGCGGGCCCCGCCTCGTTCAAAGCTGGCCGCGCGCTGATATACGCCTGGTCGCTCCAGCCGTGATAGTGGCCTTCGAACTTCAGGATCTTCTGGCGGCCCGTGAAGGCTCGCGCGAGCCGCAGGGCCATCAGCACCGCCTCCGTACCCGATGACGCGAAGCGGACGACCTCCACTCCCGGCAACAACCGGCAAAGCCGCTGTGCCAGCTCGGTCTCACGCGGATGCTGGGCGGCATAGACCTGGCCGTCAGCCAGCGACCGTGCCACCGCCTCGATCACCGGCTTCGGCGCATGGCCCAGGATGGCCGGACCATTGCCCAGCACGTAATCGATATGGACGTTGCCGTCGACGTCGTGGAGCCGCGCCCCCTCGCCCCTCTCGAAGAACAGCGGCACCGGCGTGCTGGCATAGCGCACGTTGCTGCTGACTCCGCCTGCGAGAGACTCCCTGGTCTGCTGGTAGAGCTCGACCGACTTGGCGTAGCTGCGCATCCCTTCTCCCCGACTCCACGCATGCCAGGTACTGTATGGCCTGGGATGACGGAACGCGAGCCCACCGGGCCGACCGGCAAGCGCCGATCACAGCATCGGGGTCACCTCCTCCAGCCTGTCCTCCAGTGCGTTCAGCAGCCCCTGCTTGCTGTGAGCGGCGGTGGCATGACGAGGGCGCCGATCTGGCGTTGCCGGCGAAGGGGAAGCGTCGACCGATGGCAGCGAAGCCCTCCTGCAGCTAGACACCCTGCTCTACAGCGATCTCGACCACCTTCTCGCTCACGATGGCCTCCATCGTTGCCACGCCGGCGGCACAGGCCTCGGGATGTCCGGAACAGGTGTAGCCTTGCATCGGCCATCATCGAGGAACTGAGCGGCGTCCGCCGCCCGGCCATCGATCCGTTCCCGCCGAACTGGCGCGTGCTGCCTGGCCAGCGGCTTCAACTCATCAGGCGGCGCAGATCGAGCAGGTGGCGGCGCACGCCCTCAGGATCGGTCGAATCTGGAATCTCCTGGCCGATCAGGCCGGCAGGAACGCGACGCCGACCGAGAGGACGAGAAGAAGCGCAAAGGTGACGTTGATGAGCCTGTTGCTGCGCGGCTCGCGAAAGTAGCGGGTCAGCGCGGAACCAGCCAGCAGCCACATCACGTTCACGAGCGCGATGATGACGGTCAGAAGCGTCATCTTGGCTGCTGCATCCAGCGCCACGTGGTCGTTCACGAGCACGAAGCTCGAATAGAGCGCGGCCATCGCCGCATAGCCCTTGGGGTTGACCAGGGACAATGCCAGCCCCGCCAGAAATCCCGGCGCGCGTTGCCGTTCGTTCGTTTCGTCGACCGGCGGCGCGGTGGCGATACGCCAAGCGAGATAGATGAAGTAGACGGTCGCCATGCCGGTGATCACCGGTCTCATCCCAGGCAGGGCGAGCATCAGTCCGACAAGACCGCTCGCGACGACGGTCATGACCGCCACCATCCCGGCAACGATGCCGGCAAGATAGGCGACGCCGCGGCGAGCTCCGAATGCGGCACCTGTCGCCGTGAGGCTGAGCGTTGCCGGGCCCGGACTTCCGGTCAGCGCCAGAGCGGCGAGCACGAAACCCGATAATGCGTCCATGACGCCGATATGGCACCGGATTCGCGGCAGGTCTTGAACGTTCGTGCAGATGCTAGGTTGCCCGCTTTGAAGGTCACCACGCAACGCTACGAGACGGGTGCCGGCACGGGGTTTACCTCACTGGCCGACGGCGCTAATCATCGCCGATGGCGCGCGGCCTCCCCACCGATCTGGTTGCCTTCATCCAGAGCCGTTTGGGCTCGGTCTGGGCACTGGAGCTCATGCTTACGCTGATGGCGGATTCGTCGCGGTGCTGGACGGCGGCCGAGATCACGCGAGAGCTCCGCGCGAACGAGACCCTCATCGCCAGCCTGCTGGAACGCTTCCAGTCGAGCGGCCTCGTCGCCCGCAACGAGGACGGGGCCTGGCAGTGGCACCCGGCGAACCCGGAAATCGGAGAACTCGCAGGCCGGACGGCCAAGGCTCACGGTGTAACGCCGTTCGCCGTCATCCAGGCGCTGGCCGACGCGCCCAGCCGCAGCTTGCACGATTTCGCCAACTCGTTTCGCCTGCGCAAGGACTGAGAGGGCTCATGCTGGCCGGGTCCGTCTATCTGCTGTGTGCCATCGCCAGCCTCGCCTGCATGGCCCTGCTGGCAGTGGGCTTCCTCAGAACGCGCTCCCGTCTCCTTTTCTGGAGTGCGCTCTGCTTCGTCGGCCTGGCGCTGAACAACGCCATGCTGTTCGCCGACCTCGCCCTGTTCCCCACCCAGATCGACCTTCAGGTTGCAAGGCTCCTCGCCTCGGGCGCGGGCGTGCTGCTGCTGCTGATCGGCTTCATCTGGGAGGCTGAGCGATGAGCGATGCGATCTCTCTCCTGGCCGGCGCCGTGGCCATGGGCTACTTCGTGGCCGGGCTCTTTTTCCTGCGGTTCTGGATGCGCATGAATGACGGGTTGTTCCTGGCCTTCGCCATCGCGTTCTGGCTGCTGGCGCTCAACCAGGCTCTCGTCGGGCTCTACGGCGCCGACGAAAGTGGTCCACTCTTCTATTCGCTGCGCCTGATCGGCTTCGTGCTGATCATCGTCGCCATCATCCGCAAGAACATGGCGCCGCGCCGCTGATCTAACCAGCCGCCTTGGCCTTCAAGACCTGCGCAACCTTCGAGGCCGGCTCCCGGCCCAGCGCGCGACAGACCGCGCGTCCGGCCGCCGCAACGGCGTCGAGATCGACGCCGTGCTCGATACCGAGCCCGTTCAGGAGATAGATCACGTCTTCGGTGCCGACGTTCCCCGACGCTCCCCTCGCATAGGGACAGCCGCCAAGGCCGGCAACAGCCGTGTCGAATACGGCGATGCCCCGCTCCATCACTGCGAGGATGTTCGCCAGGGACTGACCGTAGGTGTCGTGGAAATGCGCTGCCAGCTTTTCCCTGGGCACGCGTTCGGCGACGGCATCGATCATGGCGACGCAGTCGGCGGGCGTGCCGACGCCGATGGTGTCGCCCAGCGAGACCTCGTAGCAGCCCAGTTTGTAGAGTCGCTCGGAAACCTCGGCGACCTTCGCCGGCGCCACCTTGCCGTCATAGGGACAGGCGATGACCGTCGAGACATAGCCGCGCACCTTCATGCCGTGCCGCGTGGCGGCCTCCATTACCGGCGCGAACCTCTCGAAGCTCTCGTCGATCGAGCAGTTGGTGTTCTTGCGGCAGAATGCCTCCGACGCTGCCGTGAATACTGCGATCTCGTGGCAGTGCGCCTCGACCGCACCGTTCATGCCCTGCTTGTTGGGCACCAGCACCGGATAGGACACGCCCGGCTTGCGCCGGATGCGGGCCATGACCTCATCGGTACTCGCCATCTGCGGAACCCACTTGGCAGACACGAAGCTGCCGGCCTCCACGGCGGAGTGGCCGGCATCCGTCAACGCGTCGATCAGGGCGACCTTGACGTCGACCGGCACAGGCTTGGCCTCGTTCTGCAGGCCGTCCCGCGGCCCCACCTCGACGAGCCGCACGCGCTTGGGCAGATTCATGGTTTCCTCCACAGGAATCGAGCCCGTCTGTTGCAACAGGAAACCTTGCCTGTCGAGCCTGATTGCATCGGCCGGAATGGCATGGCACCGTTCCGCTGCAGACAGTTTCCGGAGTACGAAAGCATGGCGCAGGCCCTCAGCAACCAACGCGTCGCCTGGTTCAACGGCTCGTTCATGCCGGAAGGCCAGGTCTTGATCCCGTTCCGCGATCGGAGCTGGAAATACGGCGACGGCGCCTTCGACATGACGCGGACCTTCGACGGCCGTCCGTTCCGCCTCAAGGAGCATATCGACCGCTTCTACCGGTCGCTGCGCTACCTCCAGATCGACCCCGGCATCAGCCCCAAGGAGATGGTCGCCCACAGCGAGGAGGTTGTGGCGCGCAACGAGCATTTGCGGCCGGCGGTCGGCGACTGGTGGGTCGGCCAACGCGTCAGCCGCGGCGTCGACGCGGTCGGCGACGAAGGCTGGGAGCACACCGGCCCGAACGTCGTCATCGAGGTCCTGCCCCTGCCGCTGCGCCAGCGTGCACCGCTGTTCCGCGACGGCGCGGAAGTCATCACGACGACGGTCCGCCGCACGGCGCCGTCGATGCTGTCGCCGCGCGCCAAGACCCACAACTACCTGAACATGATCGTGGCAGAGAAGCCGGTGAAGGCGTTGAACCCCAACGCCTGGGCGATCCTCCTCGACGAGAACGGCAATCTGGCGGAAGGTCTGGGCAGCAACATTTTCATCGTGCGTGAGGGCCAGCTGTTCACCCCGTCCGAGCGTTACGTCCTGCCGGGCGTCAGCCGGCAGATGACGATCGACATGGCCAAACGGCTGGGCATCGCCTGCTCCACCGGCGACATCGACATGTTCGACGCGGCCAATGCCGAGGAGATGTTCCTGACATCGACCAGCCTCTGCATCCTGCCCGTCCGCAGCTTCAACGGCGGACCTGTCGGCGACGGCAAGACGCCAGGCCCGATCACGAAGAAGCTGATCGACGCCTATGCCAAGGATGTCGGCTGTGACTTCGTCGGCCAATATCTGAAGTTCCTGCAGTAATGGCGAAACGCGCCATCGACGGGCTTACAAGGCCCGTCGATGAGCGTAGAGTTGCGGCGTGGCGGATCGCGGCTCTCGTGGCCGACGACACGCCGACCGCTGTCGGTACCACGACTGAGCGCCACGCAAGGGCCGCGACCTTCCAACGATTGTTCGGAAGGGAGACACTCATGGCCGTGCAGAATCACGTCAGGAACCCCATGGAATGGGGATGGGATCACCTCAAGGGCTCCGGTCAGGCCATCGGCTCGGCCGCGAGCAGCATGGAGGGCGCCTGGGAAGCGCGGGAGACCACGCCTCCCTCGGTGCGCAGGATCGGCATGACCGACTTGCGCCAAGCCTTGCGCGAAGGCGCACGCGACTTCGGTGCCTGCCGTACCGACGTCGTCTTCCTCTGCATGATCTACCCGGTCGCCGGGCTGGCGATCTCGCGCCTGGCCTTCGACTACGGAATGCTGCCGCTGGTCTTCCCACTCGTCTCCGGCTTCGCCCTCGTCGCGCCGCTGTTCGGCATCGGACTGTACGAGATGAGCCGGCGCCGGGAACTCGGCATCGCGAGAGGCTGGTCCGATGCCTTTGCCGTCGTGCGGTCGCCCGCCATAGGTTCGATCATGGCCCTTGGCCTGGTGCTGCTCGGCCTGTTCGCTCTCTGGCTGGCTGCCGCCAACCTCATCTACACCGTCACGCTCGGGCCGGACGCACCGGTCTCGGCAGTGGCCTTCGCGCGCGACGCCGTGACGACGCCGCAGGGCTGGACGATGGTGATCGCCGGAATAGCGCTTGGCTTCCTGTTCGCCCTGCTCGTATTGGTGCTCAGCGTCGTATCGTTTCCCCTGCTGCTCGACCGCAATGTGGGGCTCAGGATTGCGCTCGCCACGTCGCTGCGCGCTGTCCGCGAGAATCCCGGCCCAATGGCGGCCTGGGGAGCGATCATCGCCGCCGGCCTCGTCGTCGGCATCCTGCCGCTGCTGATCGGCCTCGCCATCGTGTTGCCGATCCTCGGCCACGCCACGTGGCACCTCTACCGCAAGGTGGTCATGCCCTGAACGAAGGTCGAATTTTCACTCTACAAGGCGCGGCGCCAACCCGTCGACTACGCCGCCTCGAATTCGACCAGTTCCGCGCCCTCGACGACCTGCTCGCCGACGGCATAGCGCAATGTCTTGACCGTGCCGTCGGCCGGGGCCGCAAGCGTGTGCTCCATCTTCATGGCTTCGAGAACCAGCAGCGGCTGCCCCTTGCTCACCTTGTCGCCGGCCTTGACCCGCAGATCGATGATCTTGCCGGGCAGCGGTGCCCGCACCGCGCCCTCGCCGGACACCGAGGCCTCGTACTGGGTTACATCCAGCGGGTCGACCAGGCGAAGCCGCCGGCTCGCGCCGTCGGCGAACAGCGTGTAGTCGACGCCATCCGCCGTCGGCCGGCGAACCACCGTCGCGGTGAAGGTGTCGCTTCCAAGCCGGATTGCGAGCCTGCCGTCTTCCGCGGCCTGCACGCGCGCCTCCAGCGTGCCGCCCGGCAGTTCGAGGCCGATGCTGCCGTCGCGATGCCGCCGCGCGATCGCGGTCACCTCGCGATCCCCGTCCTTCCATCGCACCTCGTCGTGGCCCTCATCCAGCAGGCGGAAGCCGTTCTTCACATCCCACGGGTCGTTGGTGGACCGCACCGCCTCCCATTCCATCAGGCGCGCCAGCGTCGCGACCGCGAGCATGCGATCGTCGACCGGCTTGAGGCCCGAGAAGAGCGACGCGCGGTGGCGTTCGATGAACCCCGTGTCGACCTCGCCGCCGACGAAGGCCGGGTGAGAACACAGTGCCTTTAGAAGGGCCGCGTTGGTCGCCACGCCGACCACCTCGGTCTCGCCCATAAGGATTGCCATGCGCCGCAGCGCAGAGGCGCGGTCAGCGTCATGCACGATCACCTTGGCGATCATCGGGTCGTAGAATGGTGTTACCGTGTCGCCCTGGCGAACGCCCGTGTCGACCCGGACGTGTGGCCCCTCTTCCGGCAGGCGCAGATGCAGCAGCCGGCCTGTCGAGGGCAGGAAGTTGCGCGCCGGATCCTCGGCATAGAGCCGGACCTCGACGGCGTGACCGTCGATGCGCAGCTCGTCCTGGGTGAGCGGCATGGCCCCGCCGGCCGCCACCATCAACTGCCAGGCGACGAGGTCCTGCCCCGTGATCGCTTCCGTGACCGGGTGCTCGACCTGCAGACGGGTGTTCATCTCCATGAAGAAGAATGTGCCGTCCTGGTCAGCGATGAACTCGACCGTGCCGGCGCCGCGGTAGCCGATCGCACGCGCGGCGGCGACCGCCGCCTCGCCCATCGCCTTGCGGCGCTCCGGCTGCATGCCGGGCGCCGGCGCCTCCTCGATCACCTTCTGGTGACGGCGCTGGATCGAGCAGTCGCGTTCGAACAGGTAGAGGCAGTGGCCGTGGCCATCGGCGAAGACCTGGATCTCGATATGGCGCGGCCGCGTCAGGTACTTCTCGATCAGAACATGGTCGTCGGCAAAGGCTGCCTTGGCCTCGCGCTTGGCGCCGGCCAGTGCGTCGCCGAACTTCTCCGCGCTCTCGACGACGCGCATGCCCTTGCCGCCGCCGCCGGCCGATGCCTTGATGAGCACCGGAAAGCCGATGCGCGCCGCCTCCCGCGCCAGGAGCTCCGGCGACTGGTCGTCGCCATGGTAGCCCGGCACCAGCGGCACACCCGCCTTCTCCATGATCTTCTTGGCTTCGCTCTTCGATCCCATGGCCCGGATGGCGGCGGCCGGTGGACCGATGAAGACGATGCCGGCCGCCGCGCAGGCGTCGGCAAAGGCCGCATTCTCCGACAGGAAGCCATAGCCAGGATGAATCGCCTCGGCGCCGGTGCGCCGGGCCGCATCGATGATCCTGTCGGCGAGCAGATAGCTCTCCCGCGCCGGCGAGGCGCCGATATGGACCGCTTCGTCGGCCATCGCGACATGACGCGCCGACCGGTCAGCATCGGAATAGACGGCGACCGTCTTGATGCCGAGTCGCCGTGCCGTCTTGATCAGGCGGCAGGCAATCTCGCCGCGATTGGCGATCAGGATCTTGGAGAACATCAGGTCGCCCACCTCGGCTTGCGCTTGTCCAGGAAGGCTCGCATGCCTTCGATCGCCTCGTCGGTTATGCACTGCTGCGCGACGTGCTGGCCGATCAGGTCGGCCGTGTCCAGACCGTGTGGCAAAGAATCGATCTCCGGCACGAGGTCCTTGACCAGTCGCTGGACCGAAGGAGCGCCCAGCATCAGCTCGGCACTGAGCGTGCCCACCGCCTCGTCCAGCGCCTCATCGGCGACGACCTGATCAACCAGACCGATACGCAGCGCCGTTGCGGCATCGAACATGCCGCCATGCATCAGCAACTGACGCGCTACCCGTGGGCCGACAGCCTCGATCAGCACGGGAATCGCGATGCCGGCCAGCAGGCCGTTTCGCACGGAGGTGAGGCCGAACCGGGCCGAACCGGCCGCCACGGCAAAGTCGCAGGCGAGCATCAGCCCGACGCCGCCGCCCACCGTAGCTCCATGGACACGCGCAATCGACGGCTTGGGGAAATCGTAGACCGCCTGGACCGCCCCCATCATCGCATCGGCGCCGACCCGCCGCGTGATGGCGTCGAGACCGGGCCACGTCAGCACCCAGTTGAAGTCGCCGCCGGCCGAGAAGGTGCGGCCCTCGCTGCCCAGTACGAGAACGCGGACCGCCGGATCCGCGCCGAATGCCTCCACCGCCTCGGTGACGGCACGTGCCGTGTCAGCATCGAATGAGTTCATTTCCTTCGGCCGGTTGATCGTCAACCGGGCCACGCCATCCTTGACCGCCGTCTTCACCGTCGAAGTCATGGCCATCACATCCGGAAGACGCCGAACTTCGTCGATCCGATCGGCTGGTTCATCGCCGCCGACAGGCCAAGCGCGAGCGCCATGCGGGTATCGACGGGATCGAGGATGCCATCGTCCCATAGGCGGGCCGTCGCGTAATATGGATGGCCCTCACGGTCATACTGCTCGCGGATCGGCTGCTTGAAGGCCTCCTCGTCCTCCCTGGACCAAGTGCCGCCGCGCGCCTCGATGTTATCGCGCCGCACCGTGGCCAGCACGCTGGCCGCCTGCTCCCCTCCCATGACGGAGATGCGCGACGACGGCCACATCCACAGGAGGCGCGGACCGTAGGCGCGGCCGCACATGCCGTAGTTGCCCGCACCATAGCTGCCGCCCACGATCACCGTGAACTTCGGGACATTCACGGTCGAGACCGCGGTCACCATCTTGGCACCGTCACGCGCGATGCCGCCCGCCTCGTACTTGCGGCCGACCATGAAGCCCGTGATGTTCTGCAGGAAGAGAAGCGGAATGCCACGCTGGCCGCACAGCTCGATGAAGTGTGCCGCCTTGAGAGCCGATTCGTTGAACAGGATGCCGTTGTTGGCGACGATGCCAATGGGATATCCCCAGATGCGGGCGAAACCGGTGACGATCGTGGTGCCATAGAGATGCTTGAACTCGTCGAGTTCGCTGCCATCGACCAGCCGGGCGATGACCTCTCGCATGTCGTACGGCGTGCGGCTGTCCGGCGGCACGACACCGTACAGTTCCTCGGCCGGATAGAGCGGGTCGCGCGGATCGACGAGTGCCAGGGAGGGTGTCTTCTTCCAATTGAGATTGGCTACGATGCGCCGCGCGATGCCCAGTGCGTGGCTGTCGTTGTGGGCGTAATGGTCGGCCACGCCCGAGGTGCGGGCATGGACATCGGCGCCGCCGAGATCCTCCGCGCTGACAACCTCTCCGATTGCCGCCTTTACGAGCGGCGGCCCGGCCAGGAAGATCGTGCCCTGCTTGCGAACGATGATGGTCTCGTCGCTCATCGCCGGCACATAGGCGCCGCCGGCGGTACATGAGCCCATGACCACGGCGATCTGCGGAATGCCCTGCGCCGACATGTTGGCCTGATTGTAGAAGATGCGGCCGAAATGGGTCTTGTCCGGAAATACCTCCGGCCATTGCGGCAGGTTCGCCCCGCCGGAATCGACCAGGTAGATGCAGGGCAAGCGGTTCTCCATCGCCACCTCCTGGGCGCGGAGATGCTTCTTCACCGTCATCGGGTAGTAGGTGCCGCCTTTCACCGTGGCGTCGTTGCAGACGATGACGCACTCGACGCTGCTCACCCGGCCGATGCCGGTGATGACGCCGGATCCCGGTGCTTCGTTGTCGTACATGTCCATCGCCGCCAGCGGCGAGAACTCGAGGAAAGGCGAACCGGGATCGAGCAGAGCACGGACCCGTTCGCGCGGCAGCAGCTTGCCGCGGGCGACATGGCGCTTGCGCGATTCCTCGCCCCCACCCAACCGGACCTTCTCGGTGCGGCTCCTGAGATCGGCAACAAGGATGCGCATCGCCTCGGCATTGCGCCTGAAGGCCTCGGAACGGGTATCGACCTGGGAGGAAATGACAGTCATGCCGGACTCAAACTGCCCGGATGGTGCGTCCCGTGCAAGATGCACGCGCGTCCCGTTTCCTCCCTACAAACGGGGAAGGCGTACAAACGAGGGGAACGCCGTCAGGGTAAACGGGAGAGCTTCCGCCAGTCGACGCTCTGGCTGACGAAGACCCGCTGATTGGCCAACGCCGCAGCGAAGTCGGCGTCCTGCTGCGCCTGCTCCTTCAGCACGGCCTCGGACTTCGCCCGGAAGGCATCCATCAATTCCGGCGACCACTCCCGGATGACGACGCCGGCGCCCTTCAGCTTCTCCAACGCGATCCCCTGCAGGTGCGGCGACCGGCTGAGCATCCAGGCGATATTGGCACGGCATGCCGTCTCAAGCTGGATGCGCAAGGCGGCTGACAAGGCATCCCACTTGTCCTTTCGCATCACGAAGTCCAGCACCGCGGAGGGCTGCTGCCAGCCCGGCATGTAATAAGGCAGGCCCAGCTTGTCGAAGCCCAGCGCGGCATCGATTGCAGGCGTCGACATCTCGCCGCCGTCCACCACGCCCTGCTGTAGCTTGTAGAAGAATTCTCCAGCCGAGATCGGAACGATGGTCGCGCCCAGCCGCGCCACCGCCTCTCCGGCATAGCGGCCGTAGCGCAGGCGCAGCCCTTTGAAATCGGCGACGGTGTTGAGGTCGCCACGGAACCAGCCGCCGCCCTTGGCACCCTGGACACCGCAGGGAATCCCCGCGACGCCGAGCTTCTCGTATGCTTCGCGATGGATTCGGCTGCCGTCGCCCTCGAGCATCCACGAGGTCATGTCCTCGGTCGACGGACCGAACGGCAGACCACCAAACACAGCAAAGACCGGGGCCTTGCTCGCGGCGTATCCCGCCCAGGTGAAACCGGCTTCGAGGTCTCCGTCGATGATCGCGTCCAGCATGTCCGCCGTCGGCGCGATCCGACCCGGTTCGACGATCTTGATCACCAACTGCCCGCCGGACATGTGCTTCACAGTCCGCGTGAAGATCCGGACGCCTTCGCCTGTCCCCGGCAGACCGGGATTGAACGCAGTCTGCATCTTGATCGTACGCACCGGGGCAGGACCAAGATCGGCCGGCCGGTCACCCGGTCGGCCCCTATCGTTGGCGACAGCTCCGCCTACCGCCGCCGCCACTGCGACGACAACTGCCACGATTGAGAAATTCTTACGGCGCACGACCGACATCCGTCGCCCGGCTCCCCCTGCATCCCCCAAAACGGCGCCAGCGCCGCTTCTTGCCCTCACACGGATTTGATTTTTGCACGGCCTGCGCTCAGGGACAAGACTAGGACAGTTACAGGGCTGCCAATCCCCGGCCGATCAGGATGCGTTGCACGTCGCTGGTGCCTTCGTAGATCTGGCAGACCCGGACGTCCCGCCAGATCTTCTCCACCAGGTAATCGGAAACGTAGCCGTAGCCGCCGTGGATCTGGATCGCGGCCGAGCACACTTCCTCAGCCATCTCGGAAGCATATAGCTTGGCCATTGCGGCTTCGGTGAGGCATGGCCGGCCGGCATCGCGCAACGTTGCCGCATGCAGGACCATCTGCCGGGCGACCGTGACCTTGGTCGCCATGTCGGCCAGCCGAAACAGCACGGCCTGGTGATTGACGATGCGGGTCCCGAAGGCCTCACGGTCGTTGGCATAGGACCGGGCCGCCTCGAAAGCAGCCCGGGCCATGCCGACCGACTGGGAGGCAATGCCGATGCGGCCCGCCTCCAGGTTGGCGAGCGCGATGCGGTAACCCTCTCCCTCGTTGCCGAGCAGGGCATCGGCGCCGACAGCACAGTCCTCGAAGGCGATCTGGCAGGTGTCCGACGACTTTTGCCCGAGCTTCTTCTCGACCGACGCGACGCGATAGCCCGATGCGCTCGTCGGCACGATGAAGCAGGAGATGCCCCGCTTCGGCGCCACGGGGTCGGTGACGGCGAAGACCAGAGCGACATCGGCCGTACGGCCCGATGTGATGAATTGCTTTACGCCGTTCAGCACCCAGCCGTTGCCGCGCCGCTCGGCACGGGTCCTCAGATTCGAAGCATCCGATCCGGCATGGGGCTCGGTGAGGCAGAAGGCGCCCAGCATCTCGCCCTTGGCCAGCGGCTTCAGCCAGCGCTCCTTCTGCTCCGCCGAACCGTACGCCAGCAGCGCGGCACAGTCGGGCGAATTGTTCACGCTCATGACGGTCGACAGGCCGCCGTCGGCCGCCGCGATCTCCTCCAGCGCCAGGACATAGGAAACCATGTCGGCTCCCGCGCCGTCCCACTCCGCCGGAACGCACATGCCCATGAACCCGAGCCGGCCCATCTCCGTCAGCAGAGGTCTCGGAATCTCGCCCGCCGCCTCCCAGGCCCGCACGTTGGGCGCAACCTTCTCCCGGGCAAAGGCCCGGGCGGTGTCACGGATCAGCGTCTGTTCTTCAGTGAGAATCATACCAGGACGTCCATCATCGTCTATGGCTGAGCAGCCTGGCGCGCTGCTTCTGCCAGTCACGGTCCTTGAGCGCCTGGCGCTTGTCGTGGGCCTGCTTGCCGGTGACCAGCGCAATCTCGATCTTGGCGCGGCCGCGCGGGTTGAAATAGACCTGCAGCGGCACGATGGTCCGGCCTTCGCGCTGGAGGGCGCCGATCAGCTTGTTGATCTGCTTGCGATGCAGCAGAAGCTTCCGTGGCCGCTTCGGCTCGTGGTTGAAGCGGTTGCCGGCAGCGTATTCAGGGATGTTGGCATTGACCAGCCATGCCTCGCCGCCATCCTCGGTGATGTAGGATTCGGCGATCGAACTGCGTCCACCGCGCAGTGACTTGACCTCGGTGCCGGTCAGTTCCAGCCCGGCTTCGAAAGTCTCGTCGATGAAGTAGTTGTGCCGCGCCTTGCGGTTCTGGGCCACTACGGTGCGGTCCAGGTCCGGTTTCTTCGCCACTGTCGTATCGCCTCTACGATCCGGAGTGTCATCCCAGGCCAGGGACGGACCTTTGCTGGTACGTCAAAGGCCCCTCGCCTTGCTCGGGGTGACAGCGTGCCTCAGTTGATCAGCCCGGCATGCACCATCGCCTCGTGGACCTGCTTCTTGGTCGCGTCGGTGCATTCGACCAGCGGCAGGCGCAGCTTGGCGCTGGCCTGGCCGAGCAGCTCGGCCGCATACTTCACGGGCGCCGGACTGGTCTCCACGAACAGCGCCTTGTGCAGTGGCATCAGGCGGTCCTGGATCTCGAAGACCTTGTCGAGGTCCCGCTTCTTCCAGGCGTCGTGCATGTCGCCGCACAGCCGCGGCGCCACATTGGCCGTGACGGAGATGCAGCCATCACCGCCTTGGGCCAGGAATCCGACCGCGCTCGCATCCTCGCCCGACAGCTGCAGGAAGCCCTTCTTGGCTTTGAGCTTCGTCAAGGTCGGACGCGCCATGTCGTAGCTCGCATCCTTGATGCCGATGATGTTCTGGATCTGCGAGAGTCGCACCACGGTTTCGACCTGCATGTCGCCGCCGGTACGCGGCGGCACGTTATACAGCAGGATCGGGATATCGACGGCATCGGCGACTGCCTTGAAGTGCTGGTAGAGCCCTTCCTGGGTCGGCTTGTTGTAGTACGGCACGACCAGCATGGCGGCATCCGCGCCGGCCTTCTTGGCATGCATGGTCAGCTCGATCGCCTCGTCAGTCGAGTTCGAGCCGGTGCCGGCGATGACCGGCACCCCACTGCCCTTGGCCGTCTGGATGCAGATGTCGATCACCCGCTTGTGCTCGTCGTAGCTGAGCGTGGGCGACTCACCGGTGGTCCCGCAGGGCACCAGCCCGTCCGTGCCCTCGCTGATCTGCCACGCCACGAACTTCTCGAACCCTTTCTCGTCGACCGATCCGTTCTTGAACGGGGTGATCAGCGCGACGAGCGATCCGGTGAACATGGCTCCCTCCGAATTCTTGGTGAATTGTACAGTTTAGGCGCCCTGCCGCGGCGGAGCAAGACGACCAACTTGCCATTGTGATGCCCCAACTCTCTGCATACGATTCCTGGTGTGAAGCCCTTTCTTGTCCCCCTTGTCGTGCTGGCAACTGTGTCGGCAGCGAATCTCGCGGTCGCCCAGCAAGGCGGCGTGACGATCCTGCGCGGTCACAGCAGCGACCAGCCTTCGGCGACGGCTCCCGACACGGGTGTCCGCCGGGTCCCCGGTGCCTCCCCTTCTCTGGGTCCGACATCGCCGATCCAGCCGGCACCTCGACCCGCCGTACCACCCATTACCTCCCAGGCGATTGGTACCGGCGCCGGCGGCATCATCCCGCCGCCGGTCGACAGCGATGTCGCCCAGGCTATCTCGGGGGCGGCCAAACCGCTCAGCCCGGCCGAAGCGGCAGCCCTTGCCGCCGCTATCAAGGCTGTCGACGACGGCCGTTGGGCCGATGCCCGCGCGGCCGTCGCGAATTTTCGTCAGACCCTCATCGACCGCTACATTGAGTGGAGCATCCTGCGGGTCGCCCCCAGGACGGAGGCGGGCTTCGCCGCGACCTGGCGCTTCCTGCGCGAGCAACCCGACTGGCCGGACCCCGAAGTGCTGCGACGCCAAGCCGAAGACCGGATCGGACCGGAGACGCCCTCGGCCGAGGTCTTCCGCTACTTCACGGCCTTCCCGCCGCTCACGTCGACGGGTCACATGCGTCGGCTCGAAGCGGCGCAGGCGGTAAAGCCCGACGACGTGCCGAAGTTCGCTCGCGACAGCTGGCGCAACGCCACCTTCCGAAGCTCCGACGAGAACGACTTCCTGAATCGGTACGGCCATCTGCTGACGGCGCAGGATCAGATCGCCCGTTTCAATCGCATCCTGGGCAGCGGGCGACCACAGGTGGCGCGCGAGCTGGTGCCGAAGCTGCCGCCCGACTACCAGCCGCTGGCGAACGCGCGGCTCGCCATGGCCAATCGCGCAGCAGACGCACTGACCGTGCTGCGCGGCGTGTCGGCCGCAAAACTGGAAGAGCCGGCAATCAAGCTCGAACGCGCGCAATGGATGCGCCGCACCGGCAACCTGAAGGATGCACGGGCACTGCTGAGCAAGCCGGTGGCGAGCCCGAACGACGCCTGGTGGAACGAGCGCAACCTCGTGGCGCGGGATCTGCTGGCTGCCGGCCGTGCCGCGGACGCCTATGCCGTGGTGATACCGCACGGCCTGTCCAAAGGCTCCGCCTTCGCCGAGGCCGAGTTCCTCGCAGGCTGGATTGCACTGCGCCACCTGAAGAAGACGAGCGACGCGCAAAAGCATTTCCAGACGCTGTTCGACGGCGTCGCAACAGATATCTCCAAGAGCCGCGCCGCCTACTGGCTCGGCCGTACCCATGAAGCGGCCGGCCGCAGCCGCGACGCCAGGGACTGGTACGGTCGTGCCGCCGGGTTCGGCCAGACCTTCTATGGCCAGCTGGCAGCGCGCAAGCTGCCAGGCACGGCTGCCCGCCTGCCGACCGATCCGATCGCCTCGCCGACCGACCGCGATGCGCTTGCCGGCCGCGAGCTCGTCACCATGGCACGCTATCTCGGCCAGGCCGGCGAGTACGAACGCACACGGCCATTCCTGCTGCGGCTGGCCCGCATGGTGACGGCGCCAGGCGAGACGGCGCTGCTGGCGCAGCTCGCCCTGGAGCTGAAGCGGCCCGACGTCGCGCTCACGGTCGCGCGACGCGGGGCGATGAACGGCGTTGTGTTGTTCGATTCGGCATTCCCGGTCGTCGATCTTGGCGCGACCGGCTCGATCGAGCGCGCACTCGCCCTGGCCGTCACGCGGCAGGAGAGTTCATTCAATGCCGCCGCCGTCTCCTCTTCCGGGGCCCTCGGCCTGATGCAGCTGCTGCCCGGCACCGCGCGCGACGTGGCCGGCCGGCTGGGCGTTCCTTTCATCCAGGACAAGCTCACGCGCGATCCGAGCTACAACGTGCAGCTCGGCAGCCAGTATCTTGCGGAAATGCTGGGTCGCTTCGGCGGTTCCTATGAGATCGCGCTGGCCGCCTACAATGCCGGACCCAACCGTGTCGCGCGGTGGCTGGAGACCATGGGCGACCCGCGCGGCGGCAAGATCGACATGGTCGACTGGATCGAGATGATCCCCTTCTCCGAGACGCGGAACTACGTTCAGCGGATCATGGAGGGCGTCACCGTCTATCGCGACCGTCTGAATGGATCCTTCCGCACCGTGCCGCCCGCCGTGGGCAGAAGCTGATCACGTTCAGCACGATCATCCGCTCGGGACGTGTCCCTCATGCTGCGGCAGGTCGTCGGCGATGGTGAACCACGGCGCCTTGGAGCCGACGAAGATGTGGGCCGTCGGACGAACCGCCGGTGAGTCGATCAGCGTGCCCAGCGCGACATGCACATAGGCGCCGTCGCGCACCACCGAGAACAGCAGCGAACCGCAGCTGCGGCAATGCGTATCGTTGTTCAGGTCATCTCCGACGATCAGCAGGCCGTTCTCGCCCCGGAGGACACGGAGCTTGCCTCGCTCGATGCCGGCGAACGGCTTGAAGGCCGATCCTGTCGTCCGTCGGCAATTCGAGCAGTGGCAGTTCAGCGCGTACAGAAAGGCGTCGGCGACCTCGTACCGCACGGCGCCGCAGAAACATCCGCCGGCCAGCATCGGCCTTTATGCCAGCCGCGCCAGGATCGCGGGCGGAAGAGGCCCCTTGTTGACAGCGGCGATCGCTGCTTCCAGGTGATCGAGGGTGGAATAGCCGACCAGCATGGTCGACACGGCCGGATGGGAGATGACGAAGCGCTCGGCAAACTCGGTCAGGCTGCCGCAGCCGCTCTCGCGCGCCAGCGGATCAAGCGCCTGAGCACGCTCGACGTCGGCCGAGAAGCTCGGCGCTGAGCCGATCGGCGCCACGTCCTGCATCGCCAGGGGGTGACGCTCGGCCGAGCCCGACAGCGCGCCGCCCGCCAGCGCACGGATCACGATCGTCCCCATGTCGGCCGCCTTGGCCTTCTCGAGCAGACGGCCGTAATCCTGGCCGGGGACTCCCTCGGGCATCGCACTGCCGGCGCTGGGATTGAGCGCATTGTAGACGACCTGAACCGTGTCGAAGATACCGGAATCGACGGCGCGCTGCAGTGCTGCCGTCTCGCCGACTCCACTGAAGCCGATGAAACGCGTCTTGCCCGCCTTCTTGAGCCTCTCCAGGGCCGGCGCCACCTCGTCGATCGCGATGCCGATGGCGAGCCGGTCCCCGGCGTCCCTGGCGACCAGGGGATTGTGGAGCTGAAAGAGATCGACATGGTCGCGCCCCATGCGCTTCAGGCTGTCATCCATGCCCTGCTCGATCGCCTTGGCCACCGCACCGCGATGCTCGGCGGCCAGCCGGACCTTCGTGCCGACCACGACGTCCGCCCTCAGCGCCTTGAGTACGCGCCCGAGATTGCGTTCGGACTCGCCGTTGCCATACAACGCCGCTGTATCGAAATAGTTGATGCCCGCGTCGATCGCCCGGCCCACGGCGCGCTCCTGGTCGTCGCCGTGGCCCTTGGTGAACAGGCCCCCGACGGCGCCCGCACCATAGCCCAGCACCGACACGTCGAGACCCGTGCGCCCCAGCCTGCGCTTCTGCATGTGCGTCGCCTCCCGTCAGATGTCGTTTCCGTCGACCTTGACCTTGCCGTTTTCGTTGTCGACGACGACGTGGTTGTCATAGAAGGTCACCGTCGGCTTTGCGCCGAAGGCTGTCTCCATGCGTTTCTCCCACTCCGGCGTATACCATGCGCGCGCCGCCTGTTCCGATTCCCACAGGTAGACACCACCCCCGCCGGCCTCGCCATTGAGGTAGTACTTCCTCAGCAGGCCCTCGGCGCCGAGCGCGGTATAGGTCGGCGCCGACTTGCGCGCCGCCTCGATCGCCGCATCGCGCGGCCGTTTCGACATGGGGATTTGAACGATGGCGATGAACATGCTTGGTAGCCTACGGTCATCATCCGACGGGAGCAATTCATGACTGGTCTTCTCGCCGGCACCGAGCTTTGCGTGTTCGACGCCTACGGCACGCTGTTCGACTTCAATTCCGCCGTGGCCCGTCATCGTGGTGCCATCGGTTCGAAGGCCGACTCCCTGTCGGAACTATGGCGTACCAAGCAGATCCAGTACACATGGCTGCGCAACGGCATGGGCGCCTATGCGCCGTTCTGGCAAGTAACGGGGCAGGCGCTGGACCATTGCCTGGCCGCGCATGGCATCGCTGATGCCGGCGTACGCGAGCAGTTGATGGGGGCCTATCTCGCGCTCGACCCGTTCCCCGAAGTACCCGCGATGCTCGGAGCGCTGAAGGCGGCCGGTCTGCGCTGCGCGATCCTCTCGAACGGCAACTCCGAAATGCTGGACCCGATGGTGGCCGCCTCCGGTCTGGCACGCTATTTCGAGGCGGTGCTGAGCGTCGATGCCGTCCAAGTCTTCAAGCCCGATGCTCGCGTCTATCGCCTGGTCGAATCCCGGCTTGGCGTGCCGCCGAGCCGCGTCTGCTTCCTGTCGTCGAACTGCTGGGACGCGCATGGTGCGGCTCACTTCGGCTTCAGGACGGTTTGGGTGAACCGTGCCGACGCGCCCGACGACAATCTGCCCGGCAACCTCGCCACGCAGATCCGTGACCTCTCCGCTCTTCCCTCACTGCTTGGTGTTTCGTGATGTCCGCTTCCGTCTCCGCCACGTTGTCCGATATCCAGGGTGCGGCGCGTCGCCTCCAAGGCGTGACCCTGCGCACGCCCCTCCTCGAGAACGCGCGGGTCAACGACCGCCTGGGCGGCCGACTGTTCGTCAAGGCTGAATGCCTGCAGCGCACGGGCTCGTTCAAGCTGCGTGGCGCCTACAATTTCCTCAGCCTGATGAGCGGGGCCGATCGGGCCAAGGGTGTCGTCGGCTGGTCGTCCGGCAACCATGCCCAAGGACTGGCCGAAGCTGCCCGCCTGCTTGGCGTGAAGGCCACCATCATCATGCCGGCGGATGCGCCGTCGTTGAAGATCGCCAACACCCGCGCCTCCGGTGCCGAGGTCGTGCTCTATGACCGCGTCAAGGACAGCCGCGAGGAGATCGGCCATGGCATCGCCGGGGAGACAGGCGCCACGATCGTTCCGCCCTACGATCATCCGTGGATCCTGACCGGCCAGGGCACGACCGGCCTGGAGATCGTCGAGCAGGCGCGCGACGCCAATGCCACCCTCGATGCGGTCGCCGCGCCCTGCTCCGGCGGCGGACTGGCAACAGGCATCGCGGTGGCCGTCAAAGGGCTGAGCCCGTCGACCAGCGTGCATGCCGGCGAGCCGGCGGGGTTCGACGATCTGGCGCGGTCCCTGGCTGCGGGCAGCAAGCAGCGCAACGAGAAACTCTCGGGCTCGATCTGCGACGCGCTGCTTGCGCCGACACCCGGCAACGTGACCTTCCCGCTGGCGCAGCAGCTCCTCGGTCCCGGCCTCGTCGTCACCGACGAGGAAGTGCTCGACGCCATGGAGGTGGCTTTCCGCGAATTCAAGCTGGTGGTCGAGCCCGGCGGCGCGGTCGCCCTCGCCGCGGCGCTGACCGGCAAGCTGCCAGTGCGGGACCGCACAGTCGCCGTCGTCTGCTCCGGCGGCAACGTCGATCATGCCACCTTCCGCACGGCCCTGGAGCGTCATCCCGCATGACGCTCTCCGGCCGCACCCGGCGGGAGTGGCGGATCGTCCTGTGGCTGAGCCTCGGCAGCGCAGTGCTCAGCGGCTATTTCGGCTATGCGATCGGCAGAATAGAGTCGGGGCCCTGGCACGGGATGGCGTCTGGCGTCCTGCACTCGCTGGCGATCGCCACGCCGATCATCCTCTTCGAGGTCAAGGGCCGGCATCTGGCCGTGGTCCGCCGTCTGCGGCGCCTGCCGTTGGGCTGGTACTTCGCCGCGCGCGTCACCTTTTACGTCGTCATAATCCTGACCGGCCTCATTTTCGTGGGGACCTTGCGCGACGAAAACTTCGCTTTCGACAGCACATTCCGCGACGCCCTCATCTTCTCCGTCGCGATGGCCGTCATAGTCAACTTCGCCTACGAAATCGGCAGCCTGCTGGGCTTCCGGACACTGCGGAACCTGGCGACCGGTCGCTACGCCAAGCCGCAGCGCGAACAGAGGACGTTCCTGCTGATCGACATGAAGAACTCGACCGGAATCGCCGAGCGCCTCGGGCCGATCCGCTTTCACGAGCTGCTCAACGACTTCTTCCGGGACGTCGCCGATGCCGCCCTGATGTGCGGTGCGGAGATCTACAAGTATGTGGGGGACGAAGCGATCCTGACCTGGCCAGACGACGCGGGGCTGAAGGACGGCAGCGTACTGGGCTGCCCGTTCTTCGCCCGCGACATGATCGCCGCCAACAGCCGGCGCTACCATGAGCGCTTCGGCCTCGAGCCAACGTTTCGCGCTGCGCTGCACTACGGCGAGATCGTCGCGGGTGAAATCGGCGATGTGCGCCGCGAGATCGCCTATGTCGGCGATACGCTCAATGTGGCGGCACGACTGCTCGACGCTGCCAAGACGGTCGGCCACGACGTTCTGGCCTCGACCGACCTGCTGACCCGGGCCGTTCTGCCGCCGGGTATAACCACCGTGATCTTGCCGGTGCTCGAGATGCGCGGCCGCGAAGCACCGTTGGGGATCGCGGCACTCGAGCGACCACTTGCTGCGAAGGCCGGCTGAAGGCATCAATCGGCCATGCCCAATCTGCATATTGTCGGCGACCCGCCAATGACGAGAGAACTCGTCGCGGCAGGTGCCTTCGCGGCCGATCCGATGGTCGTGGTCGATGTCGGTGCGCGCGGCGGCGTCGAATGGTACTGGAAGGTCTTCGGAGACCACTTGCAGATCATCGCCTTCGAGCCCGACGCCGACGAATGCGCCCGACTGAACGCGACGGCGGAGAAGAACGTCACCTTCATCGCCGCGGCGCTCGGCTCCGAAGACGGGCCACGCACCCTCTATGTGACGCGCCACGCCGCTTCGAGCACCTTCTATCCCACCGTCCCCGAGTGGGGCCGCCGCTACACCTTCGCCGACAATCTCACCGTCGACCACGAGATCACGGTCCGAACCTCGACGCTCCGCACGGCGCTGGCCGGCCGGCGGGTCGACTTCCTCAAGCTGGACGCCGAGGGCGCCGAGCTCGACACGCTGCGCGGTGCCGACCTCGGACCGGTCCTCGGCCTGATCGCCGAGCTCAATTTCGGCCAGTCACCGTCGGGCCAGCCCTCCTTCGCCGACTTCGACATCCACTGCCGCGCCAATGGCCTGCAGCTCTACGACCTCGACCTCTACCGCTTCAGCCGCCAGGCGCTGCCCTATCCGCTGCTGTACGATTCGCGCGACAGCGCGGGGAGGCCCGTGGCCGGCCCCACGATCCAGGGTCAGACCCTGTCGAGCGACGCGCTCTACTTCCGCGATGGACTGACCAGCGCCCATCCGGTCAAACATGCGTGCCTGTTCGAGATCTTCGGCCTCGCGGACTGCGCGGCCGAAGTCGTCGAGGCCCATCGCGACGCCTTCGCCAAGTGGGCCGATCCCGCCCGCCTGCTCGACCTGCTGGTGCCCGAGGTCAAGGGCCGAAAGCTCTCCCATGCCGACTACGTGGCGCGCCACCATGCCGGTGATCCGCTGCTCCGCCCGACGCCCGGCTGGCGCCAGCCATCGAAGATGGTCGGCCAATATGACGGCATCTTCATCCCCGCCTGGTTCAGCCTGGGGCAGCGCCTGCAGCGGTTCTGGCACGCGTTGCGGAAACGCGTCTGACCTTCAATCGGTCGAGCAGCGTGCCCAGGATGCCCTTCGGCAGGAAGATGATGAACACGACCAGCAGGAGGCCGTAGATCAGGTTGTCCCAGCCCACCGCCTTGGTGCCGAAGAAGATGCGCAGCGACTCGGCCAGCAGGAGCGTGATGATGGCCCCCGCCGTCGGCCCCAGCGCGACATACAGGCCGCCGACGACGACCGCGAACACCATCTGCAACGACACGGCGATGCCGCTCACCGTGTCGGGCGAGATGAACATCTGGTACTGGCAGTAGAGCGCGCCGGCGAGGGCGGTCATCATCGCGCTCAGCACGGTGATCTTGAGCTTCTCGGCCGTGACATTGACGCCGGCGGCGGCCGCGGCGTCCTCGTCCTCCGAGATCGCCTCCATGGCGCTGCGTACCATGCTGCGGTCGACGCGGTACCAGATGGCCAGCCCGCACGCCCACACGCCGAGCGCGATCAGGTACCAGACCGTCTTGTCGTCGAACTGCAGCGCCAGGATGTGGCTGCCCTTGGTGCGCTCCGGCGTATAGCCGAGCGAGCCGCCGGTGTAATCGCGCGTGGCGGTGATGACCTGCAGGACAATGCCCGACAAAGCCAGCGTCACCAGCGCGAAGTAGTGCCCGGTGATGCGAAAGCGGAAGCACGGATAGGCCACCACCAGGGCCAGCGCGCCGGCGCAGACCAGCGCGATCGGGATGCCGATCCATGGCGAGATGCCGAGATGGTTCCACAGCAGCGCCGTGACGTAGGCTCCGACGCCCATGAAGCCGCCGTGCCCCAGCGATACCAGCCCGAAACGGCCCATCATCGACCACGACGTATAGGCGAACGACCAGATCAGGATCAGCACCAGAATGTGCAGATGGTAGGAGTCGCGATAGACGAAAGGCAGCGCGACCAGCGCCGCCAGCGCGACTGCCCAGGGCATCGACACGCGCGCGTTCACGACCGCCTCGCCAGCAGCCCCGCGGGCCGGATGAACATCATGACGATGAAGAAGGCGAAGGCCAGCACGTAGCCCCATTCGAGGTCGGAGAAGAGCCCGCCCAGGGAGATGATCTCGGCGAAGACGAAGGCCGCAACGAAGCCGCCGACGAAGTTGCCCAGCCCGCCCAGCACGCAGATCAGGAAGGTGATCGGACCGAAGGACAGGCCGACGAAGGGATGGACGTCGTACTGCAGCACCAGCAGGCACGCCGCCAGCCCGGCCAGCGCGCCGCCCAGCGCGGACGTAACGAGATAGATCTTGTTTGCGTCGACGCCCATCAGCGCCATGATCTGGCGGTCCTGGGCGATCGCGCGGATGGCCGTGCCGGTATAGGTGCGCGTCATGAACAGATAGACCACCACCATGCCGATCAGCGCCGCGCCGAAGGCCAGCAGCCGCGAGTAGCTGAAGTGCATGTCGGCGAAGGACAGCACCGGCAGACGGATGCCGAGGTTGCGGAAGTCGATGCCGAAGGCGACCGTAGCGAAGCTCTGCAGCACGAACAGCACGCCGCCGGTGGCGAGCAGCTGGTTGATCGGCGCCGACGACAGAAGCGGCGCAATCACCAGGAAGTGCAGCGCCGCGCCCAGCCCGGCAACGAGCAGGATCGCGATGGGCGCCGCCAGGTAATAGGACAGGCCGTAGTACTGCACCAGCCAATACATGCCGTACATGCCGATCATCACCAGCTCGGCATAGCAGATCCATGTCACGTCGATGACGCCGAAGATCAGGTTCAGCCCCAGCGCCAGCAGCGCCAGCAGCCCGCCCAGCAGGATGCCGTTCAGCACCGCCTCCAGGAGGAAGATGTCGAAGACTTCGAGGAATGACTCCATCACGTTCTCCGCTCCTAGACGCCGAGATAGGCCTGCTTGACGATGTCGTTCGCCAGCAGCTGCGCCGATGTGCCGGAGGCGCGGATGGTGCCGGCCTCGAGCAGATAGGCCCGGTCGACCACCTTCAGGACCTGCTGCACGTTCTGCTCGACGATCAGCACAGTGAGGCCGCCCGAGCGGATACGCTTGACCAGCTCGAAGACCTGCTGGACGACGACCGGCGCGAGGCCGGCCGAGGGCTCGTCGAGCAGCAGGAGCTTGGGATCGCTCATCAGCGCGCGGCCGATGGCGCACATCTGCTGTTCGCCGCCCGACATGGTCCCGGCCATCTGGTGCCGCCGCTCCTTCAGACGTGGAAAGAGGTCGAAGACGAAGGCCTGCCGCTCGGCGAACTTGGCGCGCGCTTGAGGCATGTAGGCGCCCATCTTCAGATTGTCCTCGACCGTGAGCCGCGGAAACAGGCGGCGATTCTCCGGAACGTGGGCGATGCCCAGCCCGACGATAAGATGGGCCGGCGTCGCGACGACGTCTGCCCCCTCCATGGCGATGGTGCCGCGCGTCGGCCGGATCAACCCCGAGATGACCCGCATCAGGGTCGTCTTGCCGGCGCCATTGGGGCCGATGACCCCGACGGCCTCGCCGGCCCTGACGTCGAGATCGACGCCGAACAGCGCCTGGAAGGAACCGTAGCCGGCATCGACGGATTTCAGCTCGAGCATCTACCGCCCCTCACCGCCGGCTGCCGGCGGCGGCGGCCTGGGCCGCGGTCGCCTGCGTGGCATCCGCATCGGTGCCGAGATAGACCTCGACGACCCGCGGATCGTTCGAGACCTCGGTCGGCAGGCCCTCGCAGATCTTCTCACCATGATCGAGCACCATCACACGGTCGACCACGCGCATCAGCACGCCCATGATGTGCTCGACCCAGATGATGGTGATGCCGAGCTCGTCGCGGATCTTGCGCAGCATACTGGCGGCCTGGTCCATCTCCGCCTCATCCAGGCCACCCAGGCTCTCGTCGGCCAGCAGCAGCTTCGGCGAGGTCGCGAGCGCTTTGGC
>QFCS01005132.1_pt1 | contig 30627 bp, 30 predicted proteins | sample 3576561 | NCBI WGS metagenome assembly QFCS01 | reverse complement strand
TCTGGGGGACTAGGGGTCGGAGGTTCGAATCCTCTCGCTCCGACCAATCTCTCCCCAAAATCATCATCCGTCGAAGGGTCCCGGAGCGGTGGCAACTCCCTGGAAGCGTCCACGTCCCTGCACCGCGTGTCGCGTTCAGCACCCATGTTAGCGGATCCCGGCGTACAGCAGCCCGCGACGGCCCATCGCCGCCTCGGCTGGCGCGCCTCGTCCGAGGCATTCAGAACATTGGTGTTGGAGCGCCCGGCAGCGGTCGTCGTCTGGACCATCGTTCTCGGCACGACGTTCCGCTTCGCGATGGCTTTTGCCGGGATCGACTTCGATCATACCGAAGCGTACTACATCGCGAACGCGCGCCATCTCGCACTCAGCTATTTCGATCATCCGCCCCTTGCATTCTGGACCACCTGGGCAGCACGCGCCGTGACCGGCGCCGACGCGCTGCCGGTCCTGCGTGCGCCGTTCATCGCGATGTTCATCGGCACGACGTGGATGATGTACCGGATCGGCGCGCGCCTCTTCGATCGGCGCGCGGGCGCGGCGGCGGTGCTTCTGCTCAACCTGTCTCCCGTGTTCACCATCAGCTTCGCGGCCTGGGTGCAGCCGGATGGCCCCGCCACATTCTTTGTGCTCGCCGCGATCCTGCTCATCGTGCGGCTTGAAGATATTGCCGCTCCCGGCCAGCGCCTGAAGGGCTGGCTCGGCGTGGGCGCGTGCTTTGGCCTCGCGCTGCTGTCGAAGTATTCGGCCGCCGTGACCGCGATGGGTCTCGTGCTGTTCGCGATCACGAGCCGCAAACATCGCGGCTGGTTTGCCGAACCCGGCCCCTATCTTGGCGTGGCGCTGGCGTTCCTGATCTTCAGCCCGGTGCTGATCTGGAATTGGCGGCACGGCTGGGTATCGTTTGAATTTCAGGGACAGCGGCCCTTTGAATATACCGGAGTAAGTCCCGTCAGCCTGCTCGAAACGATCGTCGGGCAAGCCGCGCTGATCGGCCCCTGGATATGGGTGCCGTGTCTTCAGGCCGCTCTCTGGGGTCTCGCGCGCGGCCGCGCGGACTGGCGCATCTGGCTGCCCTCGGTGCTGGGCGCAACGCCAATTGTGCTGTTCACCGTCATCGCGCTGTGGTCCTCGTCCGGCGGACATCATCACTGGCAGGCACCAGGCTATCTGCTGCTGTTTCCGCTGGCCGGACACTTCGTCATCCGGAAGCTCGAACGCGCGGATGCGCTGACGCGAAACTGGCTGCTGGCGTCCACGATCACCACGGTCGCGATCGTTGCCGTTCTGGCTGCGGAAATCAAAACAGGGATGGTCTGGAATCTTCTCCCGCAATCCCGGACCGAGGGCCGCGCGAATCCTGCCCTGAAGGGCCTGCGCTGGGATGCGTTGCGTCCGGTCTTCGACGCAAAGGGCTTTACCGGCCAACGCCGCCTGTTCGTCGCGACCACGGCGCGCGGCGTCGACGGCAAGGTGGATTTTGAAGTCGGTGACAAGCTGCCGGTGCTGTGCCTGTGCGGCGACGCGCGCAATTACGCCTTCAGTCAGGACTCGAAGGCCGTGATCGGATGGGACGCCGTGATCGTCATCGCCGATGACCAGCACCATCAGCTCACCGCGCGGCTCGGGCCCTTCTTCGAGACGATCGAACCTGTTCAGACACTCGAGGTTCGCCGTGGTGCATCGCTCATTGTCAGGCTACATCTCTACTACGGGAAAAATTACCTGAGGCCCTATCCCACAACGCCATTCTAGGCCAACCAACCGATGACGGTCCTGTCCACACCTCAATCGCGCAGCCCTCTGCCGGACGTTATCGCGCGGCACCCGGCGGCAATCTTCCTGCTGGTCGTGGCATCTCAGTTCGTTGTGTGGACCGTGCTGCCGTCGGTGTTTTACCGGGCGCTGCCGCTCGATGGCGTCGAAGCGCTGATCTACGGGCGGGAATGGCAGTTGGGCTATGCGAAACTTCCGCCGCTGCCATGGTGGGCCGCCGAGGCGGTGTATCGCGTTCTGCCTTACGACGCCGCCTACTACGCCCTGTCCCAGACCTTTATCGCGATCACCCTCGTGATCGTGTGGTGTACGTCGAAGCGGGTCGTGGGTCAGCTTGGCGCGCTCGCCTCGGTCCTGATCATCTGCGGACTGGACTATTTCCACTCCGCGTCCACCTCCTTCAATCACGATGTCGCGCAACTCCCGTTCTGGGCGCTCGCCGGTTACGCGCTGCATGCGGCACTGCGCGGCGGACGCTCCCGCGACTGGGCCCTCCTCGGGGTGGCGCTCGGCGGCGCCGTGTGGGCCAAGTACTTCGTTGTCATCCTCGCGGTCCCGATTGCGCTGTTTCTCCTCCTGGACCGGGACGCGCGGCAGAATGTGACAAAGCCGGGTCCCTGGATCGCGCTGGCCGCGGGGTTGATCGTGGTCCTGCCGCATCTGGTCTGGCTGATCCAGCACAACTTCGCGCCATTTGATTATGTCGACAGGCGAGCCGCACCGTCGCGGGGCGTGCTGGATCACATCGTGCATCCGGCGCAATTCTTCATCCGGCAGCTTGGCTATCTGGTACCGCCGGTTCTGATCGCGGCTCCGATGATCTATTTTTCCCGGCGAAAGCCTGCTGCCGCAGCCGGCGAGCCCGGCAGCCTGCGCGGCATTGATTCATTCGACCGCCGCATCGTGACGATGCTGGCCTTCGGTCCGATGGCGACGATGCTCGCGCTGAGTGCCGTCACCGGGCGCGGCACCATCGCGCTGTGGGGTTATCCGCTATGGCTGTATTTCGGGCTGTGGCTGGTCATGATGTACCGGGACGGTCTTTCGCCGGTCAGCCTTAGCTGGATGACGGGCTTCTGGGCGGCGGTGCTTGTGGTATCCGCCCTCCTCATCATGATCTTCAAGAGCGGCCTGCTGGGCCTGAGCTATGTCCGGCGCAGCCACGAGTTTCCCGGCCCTGAACTCGCGGCTGAAATCAGCCGGCAATACCGGGCCGCGACCGGACGGGAACCGGCCTATGTGATCGGCCCCCAGATCGAGGCCGGCAACATTTCCCGCTATACGCCGAGCCGGCCCCGCGTCGTGCTCGACGCCGATTTCAGCAAGGCGCCATGGATCGACCGGGCCGACCTGAACGCGAAGGGAGCCATCCTGATCTGGAATCCCAGCGATGACGGCAAGATGCCGGATCATCTGGCGCGGATCGCCAAGGGGGCGCCGCAGCAGCCGCCAATCGTGATCCCGGTCGCAAAAGGCCGCTTCAAATTCCACTTCGCCTGGGCCATCGTCCCACCGAGCAAATAGCTCTCCGTCCCGCTTGTCCCAGGACCCTCGACCCGATGCCCCGCTGTTGCATTGTCACCGCCTATCAGGGCGAGCGTTTCGCAAGGATCGCCGCGCTGACGCTTCCGCGGATGGAGGCTTACGCCGCGCGTCACAGATACGAATTGATCGTCCACGAGAAAGACGGTTCGGGATTCTCCAATTCGTGGATGAAAATCCCGGCGATCATCTCCGCCCTGCGCGGCGGTTTTGATTTTGTTGTCTGGCTCGACATCGACGCGCTGATCCTGCGCACCGATCGCGATATTCTTGACGATGCGCACCCGGCAGCCGATCTTATGGCGTGCTGGCATGGGCCGGATACCGTGCGTCTCGACGGCCTTCCGTTCGCGCCACACTTCAATGCGGGCGTCTATCTGGTCCGGACGTCCGAATGGTCCGTTGAATTCTTCGCGCGCGTGCTCGCGATGCACGCCACCAACGATCACCCCTGGCAGGAGCAGGCTGTCCTGCACAAACTGCTCGGCTACAACGCTTCGCTTGGCATCGGACCTGACACGCCGAATGAACGCGACCGGGCGCATGTTGCGCGGCTCGATCCGGTGTGGAATTCGATCCCCGGTGTCGCGATGGCAGCCGATCCGGTCATCCACCACTTCGCCGGTCTGAAAGGCGAAAATCGCATGGACCTGATCAGGGCCAATGTCGACACCCTGCCGGTCTATGAGACGGCCTCATCCGCCATCAGATCGGCGCTGTCGCATCAGATCAGCCGCTGGGCCGCGGCGGAGCATGAAGTCCAGAATTTGAAGCGCAATCCGGGCGGACAAACCTCTCATCACGGAGAAAGCGCCGAGATCGAGCAACTGAAGCTCCAGATCGAACGGCTTCAGGCTCCGCGCCAATTGCTGCGGTCACTGCCCGGTGCGGTGACACGGCGCCTTCGAGAGAAGATCGACGACATCAGCGGGATATCGTCGTCGTCTCCGGATGTCATGTTCAGGGTCGACAACAGGCCGGCAACCGTTCAGAACTTGCGGCCCGAGGGACAACTCGAACGCTTTGAGGGGCTGGCGTTTTCGACATCCGGCGAAATTCTGGGCGTCGCGACCGCGGACACCAATGCGGTATTGCTGTATCGGCGGCAAGCCGACGGCACGTTTGAGAGCAAGCCGTATTTCAGGTTGAGCGGTCTCGACTATCCGCACGATCTGTCCTTCGCGATGTGCGGCTCGGACGAACTGCTGGCTGTGGCCCAGCGAACCGGCGCGCTTGCCCTGTTTGAGGCCGACGGATCGGGCGGATACAAGTCGCAACCGGTCTTTGAAATCAGCGGCGCGGAAACAAAACTCACCCATTCGGACGGTGTGTCGTTCGTCCCGCCGTTCAACGACTATCTGGCGGCGTGCAATCTCGGCACCAGCAGCATTTCCTTCTATCGGCGAACCTCGACCTCGCCCGTGCGCTTTGGCCTGAAGCCCGATTTTGAACTGGCTCATATCAGCGTCGTTCATCCTGACGGCCTCGCCTTTTCGCAGTGCGGGCGATGGCTTGCCACTGCCAACCATGGCAACGGAACTGTCAGCGTTTTCCAGCGGCGCAGCGGACTGTTCGGGTCAGGCAAACCGGAATATGGCTCCGAACCCGTCATGGTGATCAACGACAGGTCGCTGCGTTACCCGCATTCGGTCGCCTTCACGCCCCGCACCAATCACCTCATCGTCACCAATGCCGGCGGTAACTTCTTCAGCGCGTACGCGCCGCGGCGCAGTCACTTCGGCCTGCAATGGAGCAAGCAGGCGGACCTGCAAACCCCTGTCACAGACGACGCGATTTTCCAGGCGACCAATCGCGAGAACCGGATGGAGGGCGGCCCAAAGGGCCTCGCAATTCACGGCCGCACACTCGCGGTTTGCAGCCCCGAGATCGGCATCAACATCTATTCCTTTGAGGAAGCCTGACAGCCGCGTGGGAGGCATGCGGTCCGGCGAAGCCGTCCCCGGGCAGTTCGCGCGACCGGCGGCCTAACTGTCCTTCAGCGCCTGATCAATCAATGCGCGCGCGCCAATCAGATCGTCCAGCGCGGCCTGAAGTTTTCCGCGATCAAGCGGCCGTGCATTCTTGCGGATATTCGGCGGGGCGTAGGCCTCCGCGCCGGACGAGCCGCTCGCTGGGCCCGGCTGAACCGGCCTTGCCACCACGGCTTTCGGCGGCGTCAGGTCCGCCAGTGGCGGTCCGAGATCGCGCAGCGGCAGCGGCGAGGCGTTGTAGGCCTCTTCGTCCTGCTCCTCGGCGGCTTCGTCCATCTCAAGTTCGTCGTCGGCTTCGTTCTCAAGCTCGGCCACATGCAACGCGCGTTCGTCTTTTTCTGCCGTAAACGACGGGCCGTCAAACAAGGCCTTGACGTGATCGGCGGACCCTTCGGTCAGACTCTGCACGGATTTGATCCCGTGCTCGCGCAGGATTCGCTGCACACCGCGAATGGTGTAACCCTCGCCGTAGAGCAGCCGGCGGATGCCACGCAAGAGATTGACGTCGTCGGGACGATAGTAGCGGCGGCCGCCGCTGCGCTTCATCGGCTTGATCTGCGTGAAGCGTGTCTCCCAGAACCTCAGGACATGCTGTGGCACATCGAGGTCATCGGCAACCTCGCTGATGGTCCGAAACGCGTCCGGCGCCTTGTCCAAATGCTGGGCTCCCCGTTGAAAGCCGCTATTTCCAAGCCAGCAGTACCAAAGCCAAAGCCAGCGGTTAAAGCGCCGGCGATCCCACGTCAGTCTTCGGCGCCAGCGCTGCCGTTGCCATTCCCGTTGATACGCTGCTTGAGAATCGCTGACGGCTTGAACACCATAACCCGGCGCGGCGAGATAGGCACTTCCGTTCCGGTCTTGGGATTGCGGCCAATACGCTGGCCCTTCTTGCGCACCATGAACGAGCCGAACGACGAGAGCTTCACCGTCTCGCCCTTCTCCAGGCAATCTGTGATTTCCTTGAGCACAAGCTCCACGAACGCAGACGATTCCGTGCGCGACAACCCTACCTTCTGGTAGACGGCTTCGCACAGATCAACACGTGTGACTGTCTTCCCGGTTCCGGTCATCGCCTGCCCCGCTCACGGCGAAAGAAATGAAATATTGTGTTCTGAAATTATGAGCTTAGTGACCGAGGGTCAACCTTGCTCATCAATGCAACAGCATGAATTCGTTTTCAATTTACGTCAGACTTTAGCAAAAACCTCACCAGCGCAAGAGCGCCGATCCCCATGTGAAGCCGCCGCCCATCGCTTCCAGCATCAAAAGATCATTCCTCTTGATGCGGCCGTCGTCGACCGCGGCCGCGAGCGCCAGAGGAATCGACGCCGCCGAGGTGTTGCCATGGCGGTCGACGGTCAAAACAACTTTCTGCGGCGCAATATGCAGCTTCTTCGCAGACGCATCTATGATGCGCTTGTTGGCCTGGTGTGGAACCAGCCAGTCCACATCCTCCGCCGTCGTGCCGGTCGCGTTGAACGCATCGACAATGACGTCGGTAATCATGCCGACGGCATGCTTGAACACTTCACGGCCTTCCATCCGCAAATGACCGACGGTCTGGGTGCTGGACGGACCGCCGTCCACGAACAGCTTGTCCTTGTGACGGCCGTCGGAGCGCAGATGCGTGGTCAGGATGCCGCGGTCGGCAGTGGTTCCCGCCGACGGTTGCGCTTCAAGCACCAGCGCACCCGCGCCGTCACCGAACAGCACGCAGGTTCCACGGTCATTCCAGTCGAGAATGCGGGAGAAGGTTTCCGCGCCGATCACCAGCGCGCGCTTGAAAGCGCCGCTCTTGAGAAAATTATCGGCGGTCGCCAGCGCGAAGATGAAACCGGAGCACACCGCCTGCAGGTCGAACGCGGCGCCATGGTTGATGCCGAGCCCGTTCTGGATCGCCACGGCGGTGGCCGGGAATGTGTTGTCCGGGGTCGAGGTCGCCAGCACGATCAGGTCGATCGACTGCGCATCAAGCCCGGCGCTCGCAAGCGCCGCCTGCGCCGCCTTCAAACCGAGATGGGACGTGAACTCGCCATCCGCCGCGATATGGCGTTCCTTGATGCCGGTGCGCTGGACGATCCAGTCATCGGATGTGTCGACCATCTTCGCCAGTTCGGCATTGGTCAGAACGCGCTCCGGCAAGTAAGCACCATGGCCGAGCACAACCGAACGCATCACAGTCACGAGACAGCCTCCTGCGGATTCGGCACGATCGAGAGAGCGTGGCCGTCGCGGTTAAGTGTTTGATTGATCTTGGGCAGGAGATCGTAGCGGACCATGTCGTAGCCGACCTCAACCGCCGCGGCAAAACCTTCGGCATCGGTGCCGCCATGGCTCTTGATGACCACGCCGTTCAGCCCGAGGAAGACACCGCCGTTGACCTTGCGCGGATCCATCTTGTCACGCAGCGCATTGAACGCGCCACGCGCGAAGATGTAGCCGAGCTTGGAGCGCCAGGTCCGGGTCATGGCGCTGCGCAGATATTCCGCGATCTGCCGTGCCGTTCCTTCCGCGGTCTTCAGCGCGATATTGCCGCTGAACCCTTCGGTGACGATGACGTCTGCGGCGCCCTTGCCGATACCGTCGCCTTCGACAAAGCCGATGAAGTCGAGCTGGGGCGGGTTCATGGCGCGCAGCAGTTCGGCGGCACCACGCACTTCCTCGACGCCCTTCACTTCCTCGACGCCTATATTGAGCAGGCCCACCGTCGGGCGCTCGAGATCGAACAGGACCCGCGCCATCGCGCTGCCCATGATCGCAAGCGACGCCAGGTGACGGGCATCTCCGCCGATCGACGCGCCGACATCGAGCACGACAGACTCGCCGCGCACCGTCGGCCAGACCGCCGCAATCGCCGGGCGGTCGATGCCGGGCATCATCCGCAGGTTCAGCCGCGCCATCGCCATCAGCGCGCCGGTGTTGCCGGCGGACACCGCGACATCGGCCTCCCCGTGTTTCACCGCATCAATGGCGAGCCACATGGAGGAGGACTTCCGGCCACGGCGCAGTGCCTGGCTCGGCTTCTCGTCCATGCTGATCGCAATGTCGGCGTGGATCACGCGGGACACCGCCTTGAGCGCCGGATGGGCGTCGAGCTGCGCGTTGATCTGCGCGCTGTCGCCGACCATCAGGAATTCGACGTCGCTATGCCGCATCAAGGCGAGCGCCGCGCCGGGGATAACGACCGATGCACCGAAATCGCCGCCCATGGCGTCAAGCGCGATTCGAACCTTTTGCGGCATAAGCGTTCCGGAAACCTGATCGTTGCGGCCTAACGGGCCGCGAGCTGAAAGCCAACGTCTCCGATGGCGACGGGCGGGAGTCTTCGCTGTTGAGGGCGCAACCCCAGCCGGGCAGCGACAATAGCGTTTTTGTGGTGCGATACAACGGCTTGACCCAGGCCGAAGGTTCGGTCAAGCGCCCTTTCGGGGCGATCAGTGGCCCTTGGGTTTTTTGCCCTTGGCGCCACCGGGAGCATCCTTGAGCGCCCGCAACGCCGCAAAAGGGTGTTCGTCCGGGTCCGCGGGAGCGTCCGGGGCCTCGAAGGCGGCGCCGGGTTTGCGTGGGTAGGGATCAATTCCCAGAATCAGAAACTCCGTCGCCAGTTGCCCAAGATCAATGGCGCCATTGACGATGGGTTCAGGCGGATCGGGAATTTCGGCGTCCTCGCCCTGCTCCTTCTGGACCGATTTTACCGACGGAGAAATCTGCTCCACAGGCGCGAAGGTCACATCGACCGCCTCCTCCACATCATTCTCGACGGGATCGAGCGACACCACGCAGGTCTGCTCCACCCTCGCCCGCACCGTCCCGGCGACATGCACGCGGCCGCCCGCTTCAGGCGTAACGTCGAAACTCGCCTCGGCCCTGAGCACGGCATTCACGCCTGCCGCGGTGGCCAGCAGGCCGCGCTGCGCCGGGGTCGTTTCAAGCTGCTGATGCGATCCAGCCTCCGGCAACTGGGCGACCAGAACAGGAAAGCTCCATGGGTGGTTGCTGTCCGGCATACGGGAGCCTCTGCTCATGACACGTCTCCGGGAAGCATCTCGGCGGGGGCGGGAAAGCGCCAGTTTCCTTTCCGCAGTGTCTCAGCGTCCGCCGCATCGAGGCCGTCGCCGGCCTTGCGGACATAGGCGGCCAGCCGCCGCGCGCTGTCCATCGACTCGCCATTGAAGACGTTTCTGGACAATGCCTGCGCCATATCCTCATCGCTGCCCGCGAAGGCGAGATCGTAAGCGGCGGAGCGCCCGTAAAACGCCTCGCCGAAGGCCTGCATGCGCTTGGGCACTGTCAGGTCGCCGACCCCCATTTCCCTGAGATTGTCGTCCATATCGGCGCAGAAATGGTCGAAAAGCGCCTGCGACAACACGCTGCCGCCCTCCAGCCGCTGCATCCGGCGCAACACCAGCCACAGATGCAGAATCAGCAGGTCGAAACGGCCGTTAACCGTGTCGCGCACGCCAAGCTGTCCGTAAAACACCGGTTCTCGCGCTTGCGCCACGATCATGCCATAGATGGCTTCAATGGTGCCGCGCGGGACGGTGGGGTTCCTGAAGCGATTGAATGGCCAAAGCATTTTTGGGTTCCACGTCGAAGCCAGCGGCGATTCCATGATCGCTCCGGCGGCTCCCGGTGTGTTGAAATCCGAGGCTCTGCCCGGTACGTCAACGTTCAAGCTGATGCAAGAGGCAAGAGGAAGATGACTGCTTTCAGACAGTCCGCCGGGACGCGAGGATTCACCGCCGGTCTGCGGATCGCCGCTGCGACCCTCCTTGTCGGCACCATGCTGGCGGCCTGCACTGGTGAGCAGTTCCAGAAGGGATACATCCTGCCGCAGGGCGCGCTGGAGCAAATTCCGATCGGCGCGAGCCAGGATCAGGTTCTCATCGTGATGGGCACGCCTTCCACCGTCGCGACCCTGAGCGGCGAAGTGTTCTACTACATCTCGCAGCGCTCCGAACGTAAAGTCGCGTTCATGCAGCAGCAAGTCGTCGACCAGCGGGTGATCGCGATCTATTTCGACAAGAACCGCACGGTGACCCGAATCGCCAATTACGGACTGCAGGACGGCAAGATTTTCGACTTCATCAGCCGGACCACGCCGACCAGCGGTCAGGAAATGAGCTACCTGACACCGATCTTCAAGCTCCTCAGCCCGAACTGATCCCCGGCGCGGCCTGCGGTCGCGGCTATTTTGCTGCGCGAAACACCCGTTCATCGCGACGCAACTGCGGCGCTTGCCGCGGCGAAACCTGACCGGTACGTTTTCTCCAATAAGATCTCGATAACGAGATGCAGTTGGGAGGACTACCGATGAAACGTACACTTTCTCGCCGTGCCGTTCTGTCTGGCGCGGCGGCCCTGTCCACAAGTCCGCTGTGGCCGCGCCCGGCCAGATCCGCCGACTGGCGCCCGACCGAAACGGTGCGGATCATCGTGCCGGCGGCCCCCGGCGGCAGCACCGACGTGATCGGCCGCTACCTCGCGCAGCACCTGCAGCAGGCATGGGGCATCTCGGCGGTCGTGGAAAACAAGTCCGGCGGCGGCGGCACCATCGGCACCGCTTACTTCATTCAGCAAAAGCCCGACGGCAACACCATCCTGGTGGGCAATCCGGGACCCAATGCCGTTGCCTACAGCATCTTCCGCTCCCTGCCCTACAAGGCGGATCAGTTGCAGCCGGTCACCAATGCGATCCGCATTCCCAACATCGTGTCGGCGCATCCATCGAGCGGCATCAAGTCGATCAAGGAACTGATTGCCTATCTCAAGGCCAATCCCGACAAGCTGAACTACGGAACGTCCGGCGTCGGGCAAAGCCCCCACCTCACCGCCGTCTGGTTCATGCAGTTGACCGGCGTGAAGATGACGCACATTCCGTTCCGCGGCGCCGGACCGGCTCTGACCGGCGCGCTCGGCGGCGACGTCTCGATCCTGTTCGACAATCTCTATCCCTCGTTGCCGCAAACCGAGGACGGGAAACTCGTCGCGCTCGCCGTGACCACGCCGGAACGCAGTTTCAAGGCGCCGAAAATTCCGACCCTGCGCGAGAGCGCGCCGGAACTCGCCAACTTCGATGTCTCGTCCTGGTTCGGCATGTTTATGCAGGCGGGCACGCCGCGCCCGATCGTCGACGCCTACAATGCCGAGATCAAGAAGATGCTGGAACGGGACGACATCAAGAAAAACATCGCTGCGATGGGCGCCGTGCCGGATTACGGAACGCCGGAACAATACAGCGTCTTCATCGACGCCGAGATCAAGAAGTTCGCGGGCATCATCACCAAGGAAGGCCTCAAGATGGACGTCAACTGACGTTGACGCCGGCCATACGCAAAACGGCCGCCCCCGGGGCGGCCGTTTTCTTTTTCAGGAATGCTCTCAATCAAACCGACATCAGCCCCTGCTCGACAAAGCGATAGCCTGCCTCCCAGCGCTGATGCTGCTCGCTATTCTCAGGATAGGGATTGTCGTGCGGCTCATTGTTGAACCGCGCGAGTTTCCCCTGCTCGAACGGATCGCCGTCGTCTGCTGCCATCTGGTGCCTCCCTTTGTTCAACGGGAGACAACGCACATCATCTTGATCGGGTTTCCGCTTTGAGGGGAAATTTGCGTGTGGATGACAATTCAACCTGTCATCAAATCGCAACAATCCTGTGTGGCATCCGCGCAAAGAAAAACCCCGCGACTTCCATCGCGGGGTTTTCGTTTCAGGAACCTATGACGATCAGTGCGCGAGATCAGTGCGCAAGGATCGCGAGCAGCAGCAGCGCCACGATGTTGGTGATCTTGATCATCGGGTTCACGGCAGGACCCGCCGTGTCCTTGTAGGGATCGCCGACGGTGTCGCCGGTCACGGCTGCCTTATGAGCATCCGAACCCTTGCCGCCGTGATGGCCGTCCTCAATGTACTTCTTGGCGTTGTCCCATGCGCCGCCACCCGAGGTCATCGAGATCGCGACAAACAGGCCGGTCACGATCACGCCGAGCAGCATCGCACCGACGGCCGAGAACGCAGCCGACTTGCCTGCGGCTCCGCCACCGGCGATCGCGTAGATCGCGAAGTAGACGAAGATCGGCGACAGCACCGGCAGCAGCGACGGGATGATCATTTCCTTGATCGCGGCCTTGGTCAGAAGGTCGACGGCCTTGCCGTAGTCCGGCTTGTCGGTGCCCTTCATGATGCCGGGCTTCTCGCGGAACTGGCGGCGCACTTCCTCAACGATTGCACCGGCAGCACGGCCCACGGCGGTCATGCCCATCGCGCCGAACAGATATGGCAGCAGGCCGCCGAACAGCAGGCCGACCACGACATACGGGTTGTTCAGCGAGAAGTCGGGATTGACGCCGACGAAGTACGGGCTCTTGGAAGCAATGAAGAACTTGAGGTCTTCATTGTAGGCCGCGAACAGCACCAGAGCGCCGAGACCGGCGGAGCCGATCGCGTAGCCCTTGGTCACCGCCTTGGTGGTGTTGCCGACCGCGTCGAGCGCGTCGGTGGACTTGCGCACTTCCTTCGGAAGGCCCGCCATTTCGGCGATGCCGCCCGCGTTGTCCGTCACCGGACCGAAGGCGTCGAGCGCGACGATCATGCCGGCCAGAGCAAGCATGGTGGTGGTCGCAATCGCGATGCCGAACAGGCCAGCGAGGCTGTAGGTCACCAGGATGCCCGCGATGATGACGATGGCAGGCAGCGCCGTCGACTCCATCGAGATCGCAAGGCCCTGGATGACGTTGGTGCCGTGACCGGTCACCGACGACTGCGCGATCGACTTCACCGGGCGGAAATCGGTGCCGGTGTAGTATTCGGTGATCCAGATGATCAGACCGGTGACCACGAGGCCAACCACGCCGCACTCGAACAGGGCGAGACCGGTATACTTCACGCCCGCGAGCGGACCGAAGCCGACCAACTGATGGATCACGAAAGCCACGCCGAACAGCGACAGAACGCCGGTGGCGATCAGGCCCTTGTAGAGCGCACCCATGATCGACTGGCTGGCGCCGAGTTTCACGAAGAAGGTGCCGATGATCGAGGTCACGATACAGATGCCGCCGATGGCGAGCGGCAGGGTCATCATGTTCACCAGCAGCGGCGACGTGGCGAAGAAGATCGCCGCGAGAACCATGGTCGCAACCGCGGTCACAGCATAGGTCTCGAACAGGTCGGCGGCCATGCCGGCGCAGTCGCCCACGTTGTCACCGACGTTGTCGGCGATGGTGGCCGGGTTGCGCGGATCGTCTTCCGGAATACCGGCTTCGACCTTGCCGACGAGATCGCCGCCGACGTCCGCACCCTTGGTGAAGATGCCGCCGCCGAGACGCGCGAAGATCGAGATCAGCGATGCGCCGAAGCCGAGCGCCACGAGGGCGTCGACGACGGTGCGGCTGTTGGCCGGAAGGCCAGCACCCTTGGTGAGGTAGATGAAGTACAGCGTGACGCCGAGCAGCGCGAGACCGGCCACCAGCAGGCCCGTGATCGCGCCCGCCTTGAAGGCGAGTTCGAGGCCGCCGGCCAGCGACTTGGTCGCGGCCTGCGCCGTGCGCACGTTGGCGCGAACCGAGACGTTCATGCCGATGAAGCCCGCCGCGCCCGACAGTACCGCGCCGATCAGGAAGCCGACCGCGACAAGAATGCCGAGGAAGTAGGCGAGCAGCGCGAAGATCACGATGCCGACCAGACCAATCGTCATGTACTGGCGCTTGAGATAAGCCTGCGCGCCCTCGCTCACCGCCGCTGCGATTTCCTGCATGCGGGCATTGCCCGCATCCGCCCCAAGTACCGACGACGTTGCCCACGCGGCGTAGACGATGGAAAGCACGCCCGCGAGCACAATCAACCATAGTGCTGTCATTGATGTTGCCTCAGATTCCCTGCTGTTTCCCCAGAAACGCCCCACAGGCCATACAGGGTGGCCGGGCGCGCAAAAAAGAAGGCATGCATCTTCAAAAGGCGAAAAGCTGCCTCAATTCGGCGCGGACAATGCCAAAATCATACCCTTGACGCAACGCCACCGGTGTTCCGGGGACCTGCTTTTTGGGTGATTCAACGAACGCCGCACAGGGAGTTTTGGTGCAGCGCGAAAAACATCAGAAATGGCTGTAGGACAGGTGTTTCAGCGTGACCGGCTGATCTGCCGCGTCGAGGAACCGGGGCGCTCCCGCGCCTGCCTCGATCCTGCCGACAGCGGAGACCTGCACACCGGCATCCTGCGCAGCGGCTACAAACGCTTCCCACCGATTCTCCGGGACAGTGCAGAGAATTTCGTAATCGTCGCCGCCGGACACGACAGCCTCGATGCCGGAATGGCCCTTCGCGATGAATGCCTGCGCAGGTTCGGACAACGGAACATCCACAAGGCGAACCACCGCAGACACGCCGGACGCAGCACAGAGTTTAGCCAGGTCACCGGCCAGACCGTCGGACACGTCCATCGCCGCGCTCGCATGGTCGCGAACCGCCATGGCGAGCGCATTGCGCGGCTGCGGCACGCGGTAGCGCTGGATCAGGACATCGCGCGACGCGGCATCAATCCCCTCGCCTTCGCCTTTCAGGATCCGCAGCCCCAATGCGGCGTCACCGATAGTCCCGGTGACAGCGATCCGGTCACCTGGCTTTGCACCGGCGCGGCGAACCATCCGGCCCGGTGGCACGCGGCCGAACGCGGTGATCGAGATCATCAACGGTCCCTTTGTGGAGACCGTATCGCCGCCGAGCACAGGACAATTGAACGCAGCGGCATCCTCCCCGAGCGCCCGCGCGAACGGCGCCAGCCATTCCTCATTCGCGTCACGCAAGGCAAGTGTCAGCACGAAGCCAGCGGGCACCGCGCCCTTGGCCGCCAGATCCGACAGGTTCACCCGCAGCGCCTTGCGCGCGATGGTGTCCGGCGGATCGTTCGGGAGAAAATGGACGCCTTCGACGATAGCGTCCGTGGTCACGACAAGATCGTCGCCGGAGGACGTCAGGAACGCGGCGTCATCCACCAGCCCAAGCGCACCGGGATCGGTCGCAAGCGGACGGAAGTAACGCGCGATCAGATCGTCTTCACCGGAAGGCATTTATTCACACCACCCTAAATCTGTCGTCATGGCCGGGCATAGCCCGGCAAAGACGGGCGTGAACGCCTTTTTGTCCCGGCCAACCACGTCTTTCCTGAGCGGCACTGTAAAGGCATGGATGCCCGGCATAAAGCCGGGCATGACGACGAGAAACCATTGAGGTCGCCGGCGCGACGTTTACCTACCGTGCGAACTCGCCGCTGCGAAACTGCCGCGCGATCTGGTCGAGCACGGCGTTGACCATGCCGGTTTCGTCCTTGTCCACGAAGGCATGGGCCACGTCGACATATTCGGAGACGACAACGCGCGCTGGAATGTCCTTGCGGTGTTCAAGCTCATAGGCCCCGGCCCGCAATGTCGCGCGCAGAATGGCGTCGATGCGCTTGAGCGGCCAGCCGCTTTCCAGCGCCTTGTCGATCAGCGGATCGAGCCGGGTCTGGTCGCGCACCACGCCGGACACCACGTCCTTGAAGAACGCCGCTTCGGCCGGAAGATAGGTGTCGCCCTCGACTTCGCTTCCGAGCCAATGGCTCTCGAACTCGGCGAAAATGTCGCCGATGCCCGCGCCCGCGATGTCCATCTGATACAGCGCCTGAACGGCGGCAAGCCGCGCCGCGCCGCGCCGGTTGGCCTTGCGCTCGCCCGGTCCCTTGTCGCTGCCTTTCTTCGGGTCGCTCATAGCGGTTTGGCCAGACGCTTCTTGATCCGCATCATGGTGAGCGCCGCGCGGGCCGCGTCGCCGCCCTTGTTGAGCCGGTCGGCGCGCGCACGTTCCCATGCCTGCTCTGTCGTGTTCACCGTGATGATGCCGTTGCCGAGCGGCAGGCTGCGCGCCACGGCAAGGTCCATCAGCGCGCGCGAGGATTCCATCGACACGATCTCGAAATGAATGGTGTCGCCGCGCACCACGCAGCCGAGCGCAATTGCGCCGTCGTATGGCTTCCCGATCTTCTTCGACGCATCCATGGCAATGGCAATGGCGGCCGGGATTTCCAGCGCGCCGGGAACGCTGATGACGTCGTAGCCGACGCCGGCGGCTTCCAGCTCCTTGATCGCACCCTGCAGCAAGGCTTCCTGAATATCGTCATAGAAGCGTGCCTCGATAATGACGACCTGCGACCCGCTGATATCGGTTTCGTCCTTGAGTTCTGCGCGCCGCGGTTCAGCCATTATTCCATCCAGTCGAAAGGGTTCCGTGTTGGCGCGTTTGTAGTCGCTGGACGCGACAAAGCCAAGCCAGACGGACCTTTTTCAAGGCAGGGATGCAGCGCGGAAGCACGTTTCAAACGGCTCAGGCGACCTTGTAGTCGAACAGGTAGCCCTCAAGCGCCTTCTCGACCGCACTACGCTGGCCGGCCTGCGCAGCGTCCAGCGTCACAGTGACGTCGATCCCGCGCTTGCCGCCTGCCACAACGTCGATTTTCGCAGCGTCCGATCCCGCAGCCTCCGCGACCACCTGCGCCACCAGCCGCTGCACGGCATCGGTGCGAAGCTGCGGCTTGAAAATCTTGCCAACGCTGGTCGTCGGAATGGCGTCGATCACGATCACCTGTTTCGGCCAGGCCGGTCGCTCCGCGATCAGCGGTTCGGCGAAGGCTTTCAGTTCGTCCGGCGTCGCCTGTGCTCCGGGCTTGAGCGCGACATAACAGACCGGCAGTTCACCGGCGTATTTATCCGGCTGGCCGACCGCCGCGGCAAGTGCAACGGCGGGATGGGATTGCAAAGCGTCCTCGATCAGAACCGGGTCGATGTTGTGACCGCTGCGAATGATGAGATCCTTCGAGCGGCCCGCGATGAACAGGCGTCCCTCCTCGTCGGTATAGGCCAGATCGCCGCTGTCGAGATATCCACGGCGCAGCGCTTCGTCATTCTGACTTTGATCCTTGTAGCCCGGCGTGACATTGGGGCCGGACACGGTCATCACGCCGACCTCGTGAGGCGCGCAAGCCTCGCCCAGCGAGCCATCCGCCGCCAGCTTGCGCACGACAACCTGCGTATACGGCAAGCGGACGCCGACAGAGCCGAGCACCGGCTCCGCTGGCGCCGGATCAATCGAGACAAGCCCGCCTGTCTCGGTCATGCCGAGAATTTCGTGGATCTTCGTGCCGGTCATTTTCTGATACTGTACGGCCACCGCGCGCGGCAGCAGCGACGCGCCGGAAATGCTGAAGCGCGCCGACGAGATATCGGCATCGACCGGCACATTGAGCAGCGCGGCCAGCGCGGTCGGCACGCCACCGATCACCGTGGCGCGATAGCGCTCGATGATCTTCCAGAAATTCTTGATGATCACCGGATTGCGCATGCCGCCGGGCGACAGAACGATCACATTCGCGCCCGCGATGAAGAACGACAGGCCGCACGAAATCGTCGCGGCGACATGAAACAGCGGCAGGCCGTTGGTGATCACATCGGTCTCGCTCAAATCCTGCAGCACCGTGCCGCCAAATCCCGCTGCGATCTGCATGCGATGGGTGTGGGTCACGAGTTTGGGCGAACCGGTGGTGCCGCCGGTGTGGAAATACGCCGCCACGTCATCGCCGCTGCGCGCCTTGCCGAAGGTGAGCGCGCTGCCATCCTGCGCCTTGAGTCCCGGCGCAAAGCCGACAACACCTTCCGGCAAGGGCGCATCGGACAGCGAGACCTGCACCAGCTTGATCTCGGGCAGCAGCTTCTTGACCTCGACGGCCTTCTGCCAGATGTCGAGCTGCGGATGCGGGCCGAGCGCGACGAGAATTTTCGCATCTGCCGCGCGAACGAGATCGGCGATGTTCTGCGCCTGCAGCAGGAAGTTGATCGGCACGGCATAACCCTGCGCTTCCGCGCCCCACAGCGTGAAATGCGTCTCGACAAGGCTCGGCAGGATATAAGCCACGCCTGACCCCGGCCCGCTCAGGCTCGCAAAGAAGTTTGCAGCGCGGGTGATGCCGTCCAGCATCTGCTTGTAAGTGACAATGCGCGGCGTCTCGTCGTCCGCGCCGGTCATCAGCATGGTCAGCGCGGTGCGATCCGGGTGACGCGCGGCACTCTTGGCGAAAATGTCGTAGACGCTGCGCGCGTCGTAACGCTGCTCCAGCGTCTTCTCGGTCTCGAACCTGATGACGTCCTTGAGCGTCGCAACCGGATAATCGCTGAACAACGGCATGTTGGTCCCCACCCAATGCTGCGATATCACGCAGGCGTGTTTCCTGATTTTTGCGGCACGCTATTTAATTAATTTAACACCGTCAAGTTTTGCGAGCGCGTCCGCCTGCGGCCATTCGCACCGGCTTCGCGCGGCCCGGCGCGGCATCATGCATGCCAGCCCCTTTCGCGATCAGCCGCATGGAGGCGCGGTGCAGTTCGTCGCGCGCGCGGACTGTTTTCAGAAGGCCGCTCATGTGCATCATGACAATGCCGTGCGCTGCGGAGAAAAACGTCTCGGCCAGTGTCTCGACATCGCCCTCGATATATCCGGCGTCGAGCAACGCCTGCACATAAGTCGTCATGGTGGCGCGAAATCGCGTCATGGTCGCCGAATACTGCGGAGCGATCGCCTGCTCGAGATTCTCGGTGAAGAAGATCAGCCGATAGGTGTCCGGATGTTTCAGCGCGAAATCGAGAAATGCCTGCCCCACTGCGCGGGCGTTCCTGCGTGCGTCCCTTGCCGGATCGAACGCCGCTTCGAGATGACCGCAAAAGCGGTCGAGCGCGGCAGCTCTCATCGCCAAAAGAATCTCGTCCTTGTTGGCGAAATAGCGATAGGCCGCCGTCTGGCTGTAGCCGAGCGCCTGGGCGATCTGGCGCATCGAAACGCCGGCGACACCATGCTTTGCGAAGATCTTTTCGGCGGCGCGCAGCAACCGTTCCCGGAAGACCTCAACCTGCTGATCGGTGAGTTGCCTGCGCATGTCGCCCTGCGATTCTCCGGCGCGCCCTATTTCATCTCGACAAGGCGCGCGGCGTAACGCGCCATCAGATCCACTTCGATATTGACCTCGGAGCCCACGCGCCAGTCGCTCAAGGTCGTCACTTGCAGCGTATGCGGAATAATGAGAACGGAGAAAGTATCATCGACCGCGGTGTTGACCGTCAATGACGCGCCGTCGAGCACCACCGATCCCTTGGCCGCGATGAACTTCGCCAGTTCGCGCGGCGCGCGCAATTCAAACCGCGCCATGTCCGGCAGGTCCTCGCGCGCGATAATCGTGGCGATGCCGTCCACGTGGCCCGCGACGATGTGGCCGCCGAGTTCGTCGCCGATCTTGAGCGCGCGTTCGAGGTTGAGCCGCGTACCCTTGCCCCAGCCTTTCGCTGTGGTCAGGCGCAGCGTTTCGGCGCCGGCATCGACATCGAACCATGTCTTGCCGCCATCGACACCGGACTGCACCACGGTGAGACAGACACCGTTGCAGGCGATGGACGCGCCGTCCGCGATGGTGGTCTGATCGTAGCGGCAGGCGATCCGCAGCCGGTGCAGTTGTCCCTGCGCGGTCGGCTGCAGGCTGGTGATTTCGCCAAGGTCGGTGATGATGCCGGTGAACATTCAGCTATGCTCATAAATCGTAAGAGTGTCTTTATCGAGCACCTCGGTAGCACGCGCGCGCCAGCGAGGCGACCGGGTGATGGCGGTCAGCGGTTGCTTATCGAGCGCCGGAATACCATCCATGCCGATCGCATCCGGCCCGCGCAGCAGCCAGACTTCGTCCACAAGACCCGTGCTCAGGAACGATGACGCCACCCGCGCGCCGCCCTCCACCATCAGCCGGGTGATGCCGCGCTCGGCCAGCGCATTCAAAACCGATTTGAGATCGAGACCGGGCGTTGGCCCGTCACTCACCGGGACGCGGATCACCTGCGCACCCGCAGCCCCCAGCTTCATCGCGGCCGGCGCTTCGGACAGATCGGACGTCATCACCCAGAGCGGCGTCTGCCGCGCGGAATGGACGAGTTGGCTCTCGCCCGGCAGGCGTAAGGCGCGATCCAGCACCACGCGCACCGGTGAGCGCGCATCCAGTCCCGGCAGGCGCACGGTGAGCAGCGGGTCGTCCGCAAGGACGGTGCCGATGCCGACAAGGATGGCGTCGCTCTGCGCGCGCAGGAGATGCACCCGCGCCTTCGCCGCCTCACCTGTGATCGCCACGGGCTTGTGACCCGCCGCCGCGATCCTGTCATCGGCCGACACGGCGAGTTTCAGAATGACAAAGGGACGTTTCGCGCCGACGCGCAGGAAATGCCCGGCGTGATCGCGCGCAGCTTCGTCCTTGCAGAGACCGACGTCGACTTCGATCCCGGCGGCACGCAGCCGTGCGTGGCCCTGCCCGCCGACCTCGGGGTTGGGATCTTCGATAGCGGACACCACCCGCGCGATGCCTGCGGCGATGACAGCATCCGCGCAGGGCGGCGATTTGCCGAAGTGCGAGCACGGCTCCAGCGTCACATAGAGCGTCGCGCCTTTTGCCGCCTCGCCCGCGCGCCGCAATGCCTCAGGCTCGGCATGGGGCCGCCCGCCGGGCTGCGTCCAGCCGCGCCCGACAATGACGCCGTCCTTGACGATGACCGCGCCGACGGCGGGGTTCGGCCATGTGCGCCCCTGCCCGCGTCGGCCAAGCGCCAGCGCGAGTTGCATGTAGCGGAGATCGTCAGCGTTTGATTCAACAGGCGGCACGATTTTCAGTTACGTCTCCGAAAGCTCCTCCACGTCATGGCCGGACTTGTTCCGGCCATCCACGTCTTTCCGGATAGAGACATCCTAAAGACGTGGATGCCCGGCATAAAGCCGGGCATGACGAAAGAAAAAAAAATGCTGACCAGCTTTGACTGCGAAAATCACTTCCGCAGAACCGCCGGGCGCGGCGGTTCGTCCTCGCCGGACAGTTCGCCCAGCACGGCCTCGAAATCCTTGGCCTCGCGGAAATTGCGATAGACCGAGGCGAAGCGGACATAGGCCACATCGTCGAGCTGGCGCAGATGCTCCATCACGGTCTCGCCGATCACCTCGGACGAAATCTCGGACTCGCCGCCGCTCTCAAGCTCACGAACGATGGCCGAAACCATCTTCTCCACCCGCTCGGGATCCACGGGGCGCTTGCGCAGACTGATCTGCAGCGAGCGCACCAGCTTGTCGCGGTCGAACGGAACACGGCGGCCGTTGCGCTTGATGACGGTGAGTTCGCGAAGCTGCACGCGCTCGAATGTCGTGAAACGGAAATTGCACGACATGCACACACGACGGCGGCGGATCACGGCCGAATCTTCCGTCGGCCGTGAATCCTTCACCTGCGTATCGAGACTGTTGCAGCTCGGGCAGCGCATGTCGCCCGCCCCTTACTGATAGATCGGGAAGCGGCTGGTGAGTTCCTTCACCTTCTCCTTCACCGACGCCTCGACCAGAGGCGCGGCGCCGTCGCCGGACTGCGCGACAGCGTTGAGCACTTCCGAAATCAGCGCGCCGACCTGCTTGAATTCGGCAACGCCGAAGCCGCGCGTGGTCGCCGCCGGGGTGCCGAGACGCAGGCCCGAGGTGACGAACGGCTTTTCGGGGTCGAACGGAATGCCGTTCTTGTTGCAGGTCAGGCCCGCACGGACCAGCGCCTTTTCGGAGACGTTGCCCTTGAGACCCTTCGGCCGCAGGTCCACCAGCATCAGGTGGTTGTCGGTGCCGCCGGAGACGATCTCGAAGCCGTTGGAGCGCAGCGTTTCCGCCAGCGCCTTGGCATTCTCGACCACGTTCTTCGCGTAGATCTTGAAGTCAGGCTGCAGCGCTTCCTTGAACGCGACGGCTTTCGCCGCGATCACATGCATCAGCGGGCCGCCCTGGAGGCCGGGGAAGATCGCCGAGTTCAGCTTCTTTGCGATGACTTCATCGTTGCTGAGGATCAGGCCGCCGCGCGGGCCGCGCAGCGACTTGTGTGTCGTCGTGGTGGTGACGTGCGCGTACGGCACCGGCGAGGCATGCACGCCGCCCGCGACCAGACCCGCGAAGTGCGCCATGTCCACCAGCAGATACGCGCCGACGCTGTCGGCGATCTCGCGGAAGCGCTTGAAGTCCCAGCTACGCGAGTAAGCCGAGCCGCCGGCGATGATCAGCTTCGGCTTGATCTCTTCGGCCTGCTTCGCCACCGCGTCCATGTCGATGATCTGGTCCTCGCGGCGCACGGTGTAGTGCACCGGCTTGAACCATTTGCCGGACATGTTGACCGGCGCGCCGTGGGTGAGATGGCCGCCAGCGGCAAGATCGAGACCCATGAAGGTGTCGCCGGGCTGCAGCAGCGCCAGGAACACGGCCTGATTCATCTGGCTGCCGGAGTTCGGCTGCACGTTGGCGAAGTTCGCACCGAACAGCTTCTTGGCGCGCTCGATGGCGAGATTTTCGGCGACATCGACGAACTCGCAGCCGCCGTAATAGCGCGCGCCCGGATAACCCTCGGCATACTTGTTGGTCATCACCGAGCCCTGCGCCTCGAGCACGGCGCGGCTGACGATGTTCTCCGACGCGATCAGCTCGATTTCGTGCTGCTGGCGACCGAGTTCACCCTTGATCGCAGCGGCGATCTCGGGATCGGCCTGTGTCAGCGAGGCCGTGAAGAACGAGTCGGGAGCGGAAGCAGCTTTGGCAGATGAGCTCATTGCGGAATATCTCCACCGCCGCAGCCTTTTCAGCGGCTACGGGCGGCTATCGAGGGTCTCAAGGGCGGCAGGCGCGAGATACCATATCTGGCGGGGGCGGCCAAGTTCCGCAAGCAGGTGGGCCAGATTTAGGCGATTCCGCCCACGACACCGCCCGGCCGGACGGTTGGGCAGGTTTACCCCCGAAATGGAGGGCCAATGCCCCCCATTCGCCCTCCGGAAGGCCCGCAACCGCCTCCCGGTCAGCGTCGCCGGGTCAGACCCGCGCCGCCGCCTGCAGCCCCTTGAAGGTCAGGCGCTTCGGGTCCTTGACCCCGGTCATGTAGAGTTTCTGGATCAGGGCGGTCACCGCCTCCCGGGTGCCGCCGGTCAGGGTGACAACCGCGTCGATCGCGATGGTCTGCGCGTCCATGGGTTTCCTCGTGTCCATCATTGAGAGCCTTGAATGGAGCATCCTGCGACTCTTCGATTCATTGCGGCGGTACAGCCCACCGATGAACCGGTTTGGCCTGCCCGGGGAATACGTGAATTGACCCATGCGGACGCAGGTTCCGGGTGGGCCGGTATCAGGCGAGAATCAGTGGAGCGGGAATCGATAAGACGCGCAGGCGCTAAAGCCGCGCGCAGAGGAACATCAGGTTCAGCGAGCACGCAGCCAGCAGAACAAGCATCAACGCGACCTGCAGCCGGTCGCCGGCAAATTTGAGAATCGGCCTCATGATGTGAGGATGATGGAAAGACTCCGCGCAAGAGTCTCGAATCATATTTTTGGATTCGGCGGGGAAGGATTCAGGACTCGTTTACGAGTCGATTCTCTTCACCGGGCCAGCCTCGGCTCGCTTCAATGGACCTCCTTGGGAGGCAGATCGGGCGAGCCGGGAGGAACCGGCTGCCGTTGCAAATCGGCAATCAGGCTTTTCATCTCGCCGATCTCCCGAACCTGCGCCTCAAGAATGCCGTCAGCCAGTTTGCGCACACGCGGATCGCGGATATGCGCACGTTCGCTTGTCATCACCGCAATCGAGTGATGAGGAATCATCGCCTTCATGTATGCGATATCATCGACGGTCTGCTGGCTGCGAACCAGATAAAGCGAGGCCGCAAACATCAGCACACCTAACGTGAGAATAGCGATATTTGCCGTACGGTTTCTGTACATCGCAAACATGAAAGCCATCATGATGATCGCCATCACGGCTCCCATCAGCAGCGCCATCCACATCCGGGTTTGACTGAAGAAAACATGATCCAACGCATAGGTGTTCAGGTACATCAACCCGAACATCACGACTGCCGATGTCGCGATCATGATTGAAAAGCGTAGGTAGCTCATATCGAACCGGCCCGGTGTGTTGCGGTCGAGAGCAACGGGGAGCCGTGCGCAATGTTCCTTGCTTGAGCATTAGTTCCGGAATGAGGAGGCCGATCAAACGCGAAAAGGCGCCCCAACGGGCGCCCAGTCGCATATCCCACACCAGGGGAAACTCGTGCGGAATTCTTCCGCGTGCGTCTTGCGCGCACTTCGGTAGCCAGCCGGAGGGCACCGGCCTCAATATTTTGCGAGAGAAGCGAGACAGGCCGCCGGTCTTTTTGATGCGCCGGCTTGGCCTGTTTATCGAAATCTCAGAGGCGATAGAGTATCTGGTCGGTCCAGAAGCGCTCGAGGCGATGCAGCGACTTGTTCAGCGTCGCGAACTCGGCGTTCGAGATGCCGCCCACCTGCTCCACCGTCTTGACGTGCTTCTGATACAGCGCGTCGACGATGTGGCGGATTTCCTGTCCCTGCGCGGTCAGACGGATGCGGACCGAGCGTCGATCGACGCGCGAACGCTGATGATCGAGGAAGCCCATCTCGACGAGCTTCTTGAGATTGTACGACACGTTCGAGCCGAGATAGTAACCGCGCGTGCGCAGTTCACCGGCGGTCAGTTCCTTGTCGCCGATGTTATAGAGCAGTAGCGCCTGAACCGAATTGATGTCGTTGCGACCGCGGCGGTCGAATTCATCCTTGATGACGTCGAGCAGACGGCGATGCAGGCGTTCAACAAGCGTGAGAGCTTCCAGATAGAGCGGCTGCACCGGCGCGGCGTTGTCGCGTGCGGGCTCAATGGCCGTAGCGGCTGACTTGATCATGACACTTCCCCTGTTGTCGTTTTTACGACTTATTCGACGAAACTTTTGTCTCGCCTGATAGGTGCAAACTAAGGGAGGCGTTTGAAGATCAGCTTAAATAACAGCATAAAGAGATGGTTTATTTAAAACGGTGAATCGTAAGTTACACCAATAAAACAAGGGCTTTTTGTTAGTTTTGATTCACCCAAAACGAGCGATGTTCACGCTTCGTCGCAAGCCCTGTCACGTTCCGGAACACTCATCGTTCAAATTTGAAAGACTTCGTCAAACATCAAGGCGGCGCACCGCAGCAAAGGATAACAGCTTTTCTACGGCGGCCGTTCGCGGGCCGAAAACCAGGCCAGAACGAGATAGGCCGCGAGTAGGATCAGCGACACCAGCACCGCGAACAGGTTGCCGCCGTAGATCGCGGGAAACATCAATTCGATCACCGCAGTCGAAACGATCGTGGTGAGCCACACCACCGCGCCCCATGGCGTCGCGAGCCATAATCCGACGGCCGCGACGAGTTCGATCACCGCGAAATACACCGTGGCGGTTTGCCATTGCGTGGTCTGCGCCTCGAACGCGCCCTCCTCGCCGCCGATGAAGCCGGTGATCTGCGCCCAGTGATAGAGACCCTTGATCATCGACAGCACGGCCATCACGCGCAGGAACAGCACGAGGCGCGTGGTCCATGTCGTCTCGCCGGTCTCCGCATCCGGCGTCGTCATCGCCGTGACGAGATTGACCTGCTCACGCGGCGCATCGTCGTTCGCGCCCTTCGGCGTGCGCGCGGGCATGATCTGACGGATATCCTTGCTCATCCCGCCTGTTTGCCGCCTTACTCATGTAAAATCAATCATCTCGACGCGGTGACGGGCAGGTCCGCAGGTGCTACATATCAACGTATCTGTTTTGCGCGCGGGAGCGGTTTCAAGATGGCGATCAAATTCGGGCGTCCAATCGAAGTGCGGGATACTCCGGCCCGGGACACGGCCGCCCCTTCTCTCGATCTCAACGTCCGCATGCGGCGCAACCGCAAGTCCGAATGGGCGCGGCGGCTGGTTCGCGAAAACGTGCTTACCACCGATGACCTGATCTGGCCGCTGTTCGTGGCCGATGGCGTCAACCGCCGCACGCCGGTCGCCTCGATGCCCGGCGTCGACCGCATCAGTGTCGATCAATCGGTTCGCGATGCCGAACGCGCGGTGAAACTCGACATTCCCTGCATCGCGCTGTTCCCCTACACCGAGCCGTCGCTGCGCGACGAGAACGGTTCCGAGGCGCTGAACGCCAACAATCTGGTCTGCCAGTCGGTGCGCGCAATCAAGAAGGAATTTCCCGATCTCGGCATCCTCTGCGATGTGGCGCTCGATCCCTTCACCAGCCATGGCCATGACGGCCTGTTGCATGCCGACGGCCGGATTCTGAACGACGAAACCGTCGCCATTCTGGTGCAGCAGGCGCTGGTGCAGGCGGAAGCCGGCTGCGACATCATCGCGCCAAGCGACATGATGGACGGCCGGGTCGCCGCGATCCGCGACGGCCTCGACCGCGCCGGCTTCGGCGATGTGCAGATCATGGCCTATGCGGCGAAGTACGCCTCGGCTTTCTACGGCCCGTTCCGTGACGCCATCGGTTCGGCGAAAACGCTGACCGGCGACAAGCGCACCTATCAGATGGACTCCGCCAACTCGGATGAGGCGTTGCGCGAGGTCGAACTCGACATCGCGGAAGGCGCCGACATGGTGATGGTGAAGCCCGGCCTGCCCTATCTCGACATCGTGCGCCGCGTGAAGGACACCTTCGCGATGCCGACCTTCGCCTATCAGGTGTCAGGCGAATACGCGATGATCGCGGGCGCTGCGAACAACGGCTGGATCGACGGCGAACGCGCGATGATGGAAAGCCTTGTGGCGTTCAAACGCGCCGGCGCCGACGGCGTTCTCACCTACTTTGCGGCGGCAGCGGCGGAGAAGCTGAAGGCTGGGCGATAAGCGGCAAAGAACCTGCGTCATCCCGGGCGTCTAAACGGAAGAGCAGCTTCTTCCTCGTCATGGCCGGGCTCGTCCCGGCCATCCACGTCTTCAATTTGCGGCAATACTGGAAAGACGTGGATGCCCGGAACAAGTTGGGGCATGACGAACTCTGGGAAATGCGATGGGAATCGTCAAAACACCCCAGTTCCGCCCGGATAACTTTTTCTCCATCTGAGCCTAAGCCATCTTGCGCAAGGAACCTAGCGAGGCCATGTGCGCAGCGAGCGGCCCGGGCATATGGCCGCTGAGGAGGGTTTCCATGTCTGACACGAGAAACACCGGCGGCGCATCGGGCGCGTCTTCAAGCACGACCTGGCGCAACAATCCGTCCGCCAGCGCGAGCGCACAGCAGGCTTACGATCCCTGGCTGCAGCCGGAGCTGTTTCGCGGCGTGCTCACCAAGCGCGTGTTCGCGTTCCTGATCGACCTCGTGATCCTGTCGATCCCGATCGTTCTTGCGATCCTCTTCATCACGCTGTTCGGCATCGTGACGCTGGGCCTTGGCTGGTTCCTGTTCTGGCTGATCTCGCCGCTCTCGGTGATCTGGGCGCTGCTCTATTACGGCATGTCGCTGGGCGGCCCGCAGGGCGCCACCGTCGGCATGCGGATGATGGACATCGAGATGCGGACCTGGACCGGCGAGCGGCCCTACTTCGTGCTCGGCGCGGTGCATGCCGTGCTTTACTGGGTGTCGGTCTCGTTTCTGAGCCCGCTGGTCCTGCTGGTCGGCCTGTTCAACGGCCGCCGCCGGCTGCTGCATGACATCGTGCTCGGAACGGTGTTCATCAACAGCAATGTCCAGCCGTCGATGGTCCAGACCACCCGCGTCTGACGGTTTCCGCCGGGCAGATCACATCCGTGTGGCCTGCCCGGCCTGCTAAAATAAGCCCGAAACCGCTGTCATTCTGGGCTGCGGGGGTTCAAAGCAGTTGACCCCCGCCCCCCCACGGCGCGATGCTGTGGAGAGAATCGCGCTGACCGGAGACGAAACGGCCACACGTGACGCAACACTCGCGCAATACGCCGCAGTTCTATCTGACGGCGCCCTCACCCTGCCCCTATCTGGAGGGCAAGCAGGAGCGCAAGGTGTTCACCCATCTCGTTGGCGACAAGGCCGGCGAGCTGAACGATCTTCTCACCCATGGCGGTTTTCGCCGCAGCCAGTCCATCGCCTACCGGCCCGCCTGCGATCAATGCCGCGCCTGCGTGTCGGTGCGCGTGATCGCCAACGAATTTCGCCCCTCGCGCAACTTCCGCAAGGTGCAGGCGCGCAACGCCGACATCGTCAGCGAGTTGCGCACGGCGGTGCCGACCTCCGAGCAGTACTCCGTGTTCCGCGCCTATCTCGACGCTCGCCATCGCGACGGCGGCATGGCGGACATGACCGTGCTCGATTACGCGATGATGGTGGAAGACAGCCATGTCGAAACCCGCATCATCGAATATCGCCGCCGCACGCCGGACAGCGGCATCACCGGCAAGGGCGGCGACCTGATCGCGGTGGCGCTTACCGACATTCTGAGCGACGGATTGTCGATGGTCTATTCGTTCTTCGAGCCCGGCGAGGAAGACCGCTCGATGGGCACCTTCATGATCCTCGATCACATCGCCCGCGCGCGCCGCCTCGGCCTGCCTTACGTCTATCTCGGCTACTGGATCGAAGGTTCGCGCAAGATGGACTACAAGGCGCGCTTCCTGCCGCAGCAACGCCTTGCGCCGAGCGGATGGCTCCGCGTCGAGGCCACCGGCTCGATGGCCCCGGAGCCGCAGGACTAGAGCCACTTCCGTTGTCATTCCGGGATGCGCCGCTTGGCGCAGACCCGGAATCCAGAGCTGTAGAAACTCGTCGCGGCGGTGGATTCCGGGTTCGCGCCAAAACGCGCGCCCCGGAATGACAGCGAAGCGTTCAATCGATCGTCAATGTCACGCAGCCTGAAGCGAAGCCGGCTTCAACGCGCCCGCCGCAGCAAGCGCGCCGGCAACCGCCTTCTCACGCTGCTCGGGGCTGACCTGAACGCCTTCCGCGACGATCACTTCGGGCGTCACACCGATGAATCCGAATACGCCACGCAGATATGTCTCGAGATGCTCGAACCCGGCAGCCGGTGAACCAACGCCATAAAACCCGCCGCGCGATACGGCGACGATGACGCGCTTGCCGGTCACAAGACCCTGCACGCCGGCTTCTGAATATTTGAAGGTCTTGCCCGCAACGAGGATACGATCAAGCCACGCCTTGAGCTGGCTGGGCACACCGAAGTTGTACATGGGCGCGCCGATCACGACGACATCGGCGGCAAGGAATTCGTCGAGCGCGGCAGCACCGGCAGCGAGGTCGTCGCGAACGGCTGCTGACTCGGGCGTAGCGCCGTGGGCAGCCGCCAGATGCTCGCCGGAGAGATGGGAGAGCGGCTTCGCTGCGAGGTCGCGATAGATCACCGTCACGTCGCCGGAGGCCGCGCGCAATTGCTGGACCACGGCGGCGGAGATCTGGCGCGACACGGAATTGCCGCCGAGGACACTGGAATCGATATGGAGGAGTTTCATAGGATCACCTTTAGCTCTAGTATCAGATTGATACCTGGACACTAATGGTGACCTTTGATAAACCGCACAAGAAGGCACATTTTTTGAACCCGAGCACACCGATGAAACCCGCGCACACCGATGTAACTGCCTCTCCCGACCGGCAGCACCTCCCGGGGGACTGTACGGCCGTCGGCTCCATCCTGTCGCGGATCGGCGACAAGTGGAGTGTGCTGGTCATCATGCTGCTGGGGGACGGGCCGCGCCGTTTCAACGAAATCAAGCGCATGGTCGGCGGCATCTCGCAACGGATGCTGACACTGACGTTGCGCGGTCTGGAGCGCGACGGCCTCGTCACGCGGACGATCTATCCAACGATCCCGCCGCGCGTGGATTACGAACTGACCGAACTCGGACACTCGCTCAAGGCGCCCGTGCAGCATCTGGGGTCATGGGCATTTGCGAACCTGCCGCAGATCCAGTCCGCGCGCGAACGCTTCGACACGAGTTCAAAGGACAAGTAAGCGCGCTCTGCGTAGTGTGGAGCCGATCAGCAGTCTTTGCCGTGCATCCCTGAGGCGCACCGCAAACGCGGCGAGCACCTCACGATGACGCGATCTCTCCTCGCGTCATTCCGGGATGCGCCGCAGGCGCAGGCCCGGGAATCCATCCTCCCTCGAATCCTGAAAGTGATTGTGGATTCCGGGCTCGCGCGATAACGCGCGCCCCGGAATGACGGTGTTGGGCCATCACGATTCTGACGATTGTCTTGACATTTCCCGAATCTAGGAATATAGTCCGCATCATCTTGTTCACGAGGGGCGCTTTCTAGAGGCGTCTTGAGAGCGGAGCAGGATGCGGCGCCTGCGCGCACGGTTCGCACCCGTTGCGCCCGGGAGGCTGGGGTCAGCGCCCGGGCCAACTACGTGGCTCTGCCTTCAATGGCTGGACGCGGACAGGCACGAACG